>NPIE01002604.1_pt1 | contig 56954 bp, 51 predicted proteins | sample 8637661 | NCBI WGS metagenome assembly NPIE01 (sample SAMN07420842, study PRJNA396082) | bioreactor metagenome | isolation source: sample BA12 brine-fed electro-methanogenic bioreactor BA | place: Japan: Kochi | collected 2016-12-09 | reverse complement strand
GCCATCGCCCGCGCCCTGGCCATGGACCCCAAGGTGATGCTGTTCGACGAGCCGACCAGCGCCCTCGACCCGGAAATGGTCGGCGAAGTGCTCGATGTCATGAAGCAGCTCGCCAAGGAAGGGATGACCATGGTGGTGGTCACCCATGAGATGGGATTTGCCCGCGAAGTGGCCGATCGGGTCATGTTCATGGACCAGGGCAAACTTGTCGAAGAGGGAACTCCCGAGCAGATCTTTGCCAATCCCCGGGAGGAGCGCACCAGGCTGTTCCTGAACCAAATTCTCTAGGCAATCCGTTCTCGATCACGATCCTTTCATGACCGACCCAGCGAAATCCGATTGCCCTGCGGCCGATCGTCCGACCGCCGATCAGGGACCCGGCCGGCGTCTTCGGGAAGGGCTGGCCGCCGCCTGGCCCATCTGCCTGGGCTACTTTCCCCTGGGGCTGGCGCTGGGGGTTCTGGGGCAGCAGGCCGGCCTCTCCCCCGGGTGGATCGGCCTGATGTCGATGGTCGTTTTCGCCGGCAGCGCCCAGTTCATCGCCGTGGCGATGATTGCCGGCGGCGCCACGCCAGGCGCCATCGTCCTGACCACCTTCGTCGTCAACTTCCGGCACTTTCTGATGAGCTCCGCCATGGCGGTTTACCTCAACCGGGTTCACCGCGGGTTTCTCTCCCTGTTTGCCTACGGCATCACCGACGAAAGCTTCGCCGTCAACATGACCCGCTTCCGCCAGGGCGGCTGGGACCGTTGGCGGGCCCTGGTGGTCAATCACGCGGCCAACCTCGCCTGGATCATCGCCACGGTGCTCGGCGGGCTGGTCGGCGCCTTCATCCCCGAGGGGGCCTTCGGCATCGATTACGCCCTGATCGCCATGTTTATCTGTCTGCTGGTATTTCAGCTGCAGGGCAGGATCTACCTGTTCACCGCGATGCTCGCCGCGGCCTTTTCGGTGGCCTGGTACCTGGCGGTCCCGGGGGACTCGTACGTGGTTGTCGCCGCGGTGGCGGCGGCGACGGTCGGTTACCTGCTCAAGCGCCGGCGAATGCCCCGTCGGGGCGAGAATGCCGAAGACGGTGGGGAGCAGCGGGGATGACCTTTCGCGACTACCTGCTGCTGATTTTCGCCATGGGGGCGGTCACCTACCTGCCCCGCTGGCTTCCCCTGTTCGCCCTTTCCCAGCGGCGCCTGCCCCAATGGCTGGTCGACTGGCTCGGCCTGATTCCCGTCGCCCTGCTCAGCGCCCTGCTGGCTCCGGCGCTGTTTGCGGCAGGAGAACCCCGCGCCCTGGTGTTCGGCAAGCCGGAGCTGCTGGTGGCCGTGCCGACCTTTCTCTTCGCCTTCAAGACCCGCTCGCTCGGCGGAACCGCACTGGTCGGCATGCTGCTGTACTGGCTGGCCGGCTAGATTCTCTGATCAGGGCTGGTGTAGTCGAGCAGCTCCCGCATGCTTCCCACCAGACAGTCGAAGACCTCCTCGCGGGTCTCGATGAAGCGGGGGATGTGGTCGTTCAGAAGCTCTTCGAGCTTGTTCAGCACCTCACCGCTGGAGCTCCCCAATTCATCCATCACCGCCTCGAACATGGGGATGACATCGTAGAGGTCATCCCGGTCGAACGGGTTCGGGTCGGGCTTGCCTCGGAATTTGGGCAGGTTGCGATTGGCCTTGTTTTTCGGATATTTGAAGAACAGGTCCGAGGGTTTGATGGTTACGCCCATGAAATCACTCCTTTAACCTTACCGGCAGCCGCCGCAAGTCGACTTCGCCTGGCACTGGGGTTCGCAGACCTGGCCCGTTTCTCCGCTTGCGGCTTTTGCCTTGAGGGCCTCGAGGCTCTCCCGGCTGACCAGCCAGGCGCCGTCGACGTCCTGGCCCTTCGCCAGGCCGCGCTTGACGTGCATGAGCAGGTTCAGGCGGGTGGTGCCCAACTCGCCTGCCGCCTCTTCAAGGGAGACCCATTCCTGCTTGGTTTCATCGGCCATTGTTCGGTGTCCTTTCGGGCCGGCATCCACGAGCGGGATGCGGCAGAGAAAAAAAGCCCGACGGGAATTCCCGTCGGGCTTCATTGCCTTGAGTGAGCGATACGCCGTTGTATCGCTGGTCTTCTTCGAAGAATAGCAGATTGCGTGCCAAGGGAGGCGTTGGCCGAAAACACCGGTCTTGGCGGCGGCTCAAAGGGGGTACGGGTCACTCCCGCCGCCAGAAAATCAGCACCCATGCCCGAGAATTGGGCAGGGCTTTTCTCAGGCTTTTGCGGCGTACCCGTGGGCCTGGCAGCGGATTCGGCCGGAGTAAGCGCCAGGCTCCGCCGGTTCGATCTGCAGGCGGGAGTCTCCGCCTGCCATCACCACCACCCGTCCTTTTCGGTTGAGGGTAAAAGTTCTTCCCGGCCGCAAAACATGATCCACCGGATCGCCTTGCTGGGTCAGCCAGAGGATCCCCTCCAGGCAACGGACCGAATGCCCCCGGGCATCGCCGTCGATACTCACCAGTTCGCCTTTTTGCAACTGAAATTGCATGACCTGCTCCCCTTGAATTTAAAGACCGCTTATTTATAACCCGGGGAGCGCCGACAGGAACAGATACAGCCCTTTACTTTTGTACCCGACACAGTCTAACCTTTTCCCTACTGTACCCCCTGCAGAAGTGGGCAACTGTGCCTTTCAAATCAACCCTGTGCCAATTAGGATGGTTTTCATGCGCACGATGAACCGGAAAAAGGCCGAGAAGCTCCCCCTCTACGAAGAGGTGGCGGCCAAGATCGCTTACCTGGTGGAGGAAGGGACCCTGAAGCCGGGCGAGCGAATCCCCTCGATCCGCAACCTCAGCCGGCAGATGCAGGTGAGCATCAACACCGTCCGGGAGGCCTACGGGTTTCTCGAGGACCGCCGGCTCATCGAGGCCCGTCCCCAGTCGGGCTATTACGTCAGCGCCCGGCTGCCGGAGATCCCCAGCGATCCGGCACCGGTGCCGTCGCAGATCAATCCGACCGAGGTCAGCATCGGTGAAATGGTGCAGATGATCATGCGCAACGTGTTGAACCCCAAGCTGATCCAACTCGGCGCGGCGATCCCCAACCCGGAGCTGCTGCCGATGGAAAAGCTGAGCCGGATGCTTTCGGCCGAAACCCGCCGGCACAAGGTCCAGAGCGTCTCCTACGCCATCGCCCCGGGCAGCGAAAAACTGCGCAAGCAGATCGCCCGGCGCATGCTCAAGGCCGGTTGCACCCTGCGCCCCGACGAGATCGTCATCACCACCGGCTGCATGGAGGCGGTGTTTCTGGCGCTGCGCGCGACCTGCCGCCCCGGCGACACGGTGGCCATCGAGTCGCCGGTCTATTACAACTTTCTGCAGCTGATCCAGGAGCTCGGCCTGCAGGCCCTGGAGATCCCGGCCACCCCCAGCGAGGGGATAAGCCTCGAGGCCCTGCGCTACGCCCTGGACCACACCCGGGTGGCCGCCTGCATGGTCATCTCCAATTTCAACAACCCGCTCGGCGGACAGATGCCCGACGCCAACAAGCGGCAGCTGGTCGAGCTGCTCGCCGGACGGGGCATTCCGCTGATCGAGGACGACATCTACGGCGACCTGGCCTTCGACGACGAGCGCCCAACGGTGGCCCGGACCTACGATTCTCAGGGCAACGTCCTGCTCTGCTCGTCCTTTTCCAAGACCCTGGCGCCGGGCTACCGCATCGGCTGGATCGCTCCGGGCAAATATTACTCCCAGGTCGAGCGGCTCAAGATGACCTTCAACATCGCTTCGGCGGCTCCGACCCAGCTGGCGGTCGCCGAATTCCTGGCCAACGGCGGCTATGATCATCACCTGCGCACCATCCGCCGGCTCTACGCCCGGAAGGTGGGCCTGATGGGCGAGGCCATCGGCCGTCATTTTCCCGAAGGAACGCGGGTCACCCGACCGCGGGGCGGCTTTTCCCTGTGGGTCGAGCTGCCGGAGTACGTCGACACCATGCAGCTCTACGCCCAGGCCATCAAAGACGGCATCACCATCGCCCCCGGCCCGACCTTTTCGGCAACCGGCAAATTCCGCAACTACGTCCGGCTTAACGCCGCGTTCTGGTGCGACCGCATCGAGGGGGCCATTCAAACCCTCGGCCGGCTGGCCCGGCGGATGGGACCGCCCCCGCCGAGAACCGGTCAGGAGAGCTGATCCATGAGCAACGTTCTGTTTTACGCGGCAACCGTGTTGATCTGGGGATCGACCTGGCTGGCCATCAAGTTTCAGCTCGGCCAGGTCGATCCGATGGTCTCGGTGGCCTACCGGTTTGCCCTGGCCGCGGCGCTGCTGCTGGCCTACTGTCGGCTGGCCGGTCTGAGGATGCGTTTCAGCCTCCGGGAGCACCAGTTCATCGCCCTGCAGGGGGCCTTTCTCTTTGCCCTCAATTACTGGATGTTCTACATCGCCGAGATTCATCTGACCAGCGGTCTGGTCGCCGTGGTCTTCTCGACCATGGTGGTCATGAATATGATCAACGGCGCCCTGCTGCTCGGCTCGCCCATCGAACCCCGGGTGATTATCGGGGCGGCCCTGGGGCTTTTCGGCATCGGCATGGTCTTCTGGCCCGAACTGAGCGCCTTCAGTCTGGCCGACCAGGGCTTCCACGGCCTGCTGCTTTGCCTCGGCGCCACCCTCATGGCCTCGCTGGGCAACATCGTCTCGGCCCGCAACCAGCAGCACCAGCTCCCGATTCTGCAGACCAACGCCTACGGCATGGGCTACGGCGCCCTGCTGACCCTGATCTGCGCCGCGCTGAGCGGCCGGCCTTTCAGCTTCGAGGTGTCCTGGTCCTACATCGGCTCGCTGGCCTACCTGGCCGTGTTCGGATCGATCGTCGCCTTCGGCTGCTACCTGACCCTGATCGGCCGGATCGGCGCGGCCCGCGCCGCCTACACCACCCTGCTCTTCCCCATCGTCGCCCTCGGCTTTTCCACCGCCTTCGAAGGCTATCACTGGACCCTGCCGGCCGTTGCCGGTATTTCGCTGATCCTGATCGGCAACGTGCTGGTGCTGCAGAAACGGGTCCGGGCGGCGGCCGTCGAAAACTGCCGGCGACCGGCCTGTTGATCCCACCGTCTCCGAAACGAACGAGTGTTACCGTGCAAGAACGAGCTGTAAAATCGGACGCCCTGCTGCTGCTCACCGCGGCCATCTGGGGCTTTGCCTTCGTGGCCCAGCGGGTGGGCATGGACTATGTCGGCCCCTTCACCTTCAACGGCGTCCGGTTCGCCCTGGGCAGCCTGTCGCTGCTGCCGCTGATCATCCTCGGCAACCGGCCCCGGACCGAAGCCGCAAACCCGACGGGGGGATCGCTGCTGTGGGGCGGACTGCTCGCCGGGGCGGCGCTATTTCTCGGCGCCTCGCTGCAACAGGTCGGCCTGGTCTACACCACCGCCGGCAATGCCGGCTTCATCACCGGCCTGTATGTGGTCATCGTACCGCTGATGGGATATTTCCTGGGACAGCGGCCTTCGGCGGGGACCTGGCTGGGAGCGCTCATGGCGGCCGTCGGGCTCTATCTGCTGAGCGTCACCGACCAGTTCACCATCGCCTTCGGCGACCTGCTCGAACTGCTCGGCGCCCTGTTCTGGGCCGGCCATGTGCTGCTGATCGGCTGGCTCTCCCCGCGCCTGGACGCCCTCAAGCTCTCCGCCGTGCAGTTCGCGGTCTGCGCGGCGCTCAGCCTGCTTACCGCGGTTGTGGCCGAAACGATAACCGCCCAGGGACTGCTGCAGGCCGCGTTACCGATCCTCTACGGCGGCCTGTTCTCCGTCGGCATCGCCTACACCCTGCAGGTCGTGGCCCAACGCCGCGCTCACCCCGCCCACACCGCCATCATTCTCAGCCTGGAGGGGGTCTTCGCGGCTCTCGGCGGTTGGCTGCTGCTGGGTGAAACCCTTTCGGCCCGCGGCCTGCTGGGCTGCGCCTTCATGCTCGCCGGCATGCTGCTATCCCAGCTTTCGGCCCTGCTGCTCGGTCCCGGAACCCAAAAATCCCGAACCTGAACGCTACCACCGAAGCCGGCTGGCCGGTCCTGGCCGAGAGTGCTAAAATGGTCTTTGAATCCTCGAGACGTTCGGTCCCTGCCCGGAGAAGTCATGGAAGAGCGGATCTTCACCCTGAAAGTGGAGTGCTACGCCGGCTACCGCGGCGAGGAGACGCCGCGCCGTTTTCATATCGGCCGGCGCGCCGTCGAGATCAGCGAAATCCTCGACCGCTGGCTGGGCCCGGATCACCGCTACTTCAAGGTCAGCGGCGATGATGGGGGGACCTATATCCTTCGCCACGATGCCGAAAAGGATCGATGGGAGCTCATTCTGTTCGAAGGGCGCCGGCGGGTTTTCGACAACAACGAGGAGAACGATCGGCCCTGATCGGCAGTCTCTGCCGAAGAAGCCGCAAAAAAAAGCGGGCCGCTTAAACGGCCCGCTTTTTTTGCGGCCAGCCTGACTCCAGCCAGCGGAGAACGGCACCCATCAGGGGTTGGCGAACTGACGGGCCAGGTCGTTGTCGATGACGTACATGCAGACCTCCCGGGCACCTTTTTCGGTGTAACGGTAGCGGGTGCACAGGTTGTCCATCAAAAACGTTACGTCGTCGCGAATTCGCTTGTCATAGGTCTTGAAGCCCTCGCGGCCGTAATCCTTGATGGCCCGTCGGAAGTTTTCGTTTTCCAGGAACGGATCGAGCACCTTTTCTTTGAGGTTGTGCACGTAGCGGTCGTGCAAGGCCTCAAAGAGCTGGGTTTCGGTGATCGGCTTGCCCGCCGACATGATTTCCTGGGTCAGGGCCTTGGCGGTATATTCTTTCTGGGTATCGCGGCGAAAAGCGATGCGCCGCTCGACATCGACCTCCGGACCGAGAATCCTCCGTTCCATGCTGCGGAAGAACTCCTCGCTGATTTCGAGTTTTTCCCCGGTGTATTTACAGGTTTCCACCGCCCCCGCCTCGAAATTGACGGCAAACAGGTAGTTCTGGATATCCCGGGAAATCTGCTCCTCGTTGTAGTAGTAGAGTGCCTCTTTGACTTCCTGCAGCACCGAATAGTTGTACATGCGCTGCAGCGAATCGAGAAATCCCTTGGGGATCAGTTCCTCGAGTTCCTGGTGGCGCTTGATGAAAAAGTTGCAGAGCACCGACATGCTGATCAACTCGTCGGGCCGGGCGTAGGTGGAGAAGAATTCGTTGAACAGCTTGATCGAGTCTCGGCCGGTAAGCCCATGCCCCCCGTCCTTCTCCGACTCGCTGATGATCCGGCGGCGGCGCTTGGCGGTCAGCCGTTTCACGTCCTCCTCGGAGAGCCACTTGGGGATGTAGCCGGTGTAGATTTCCATCTTCAGCAGCTGCAGGTTTTCGTCGCAATAGAGGCTGTATTTGGAGGGATCGGGAATCCACTCGAGCATCGCTTCGGATTTGGGATTGAGGCGGGTGGCGATGATCACCCGAGCGAAATTGTGCAGCACCCGGGGCAGGAAGCTGTCCTCGATGTGCTTGCCGAAGATGTTGCGGTAGATTTCCACCTCGGTCTTCAGATCGAGCACGTAGGGGATCTTGATGTACTCGATACGGTCGGAGAAGGACTGGAAGTCCTTGATGTTTTCCCGATCTTCGGGGTTCATCAGGGCCAGGAAGAGCGAATTGACATTCTCTTCGATGTCCTCGACCTTGTGCACCCCTTCACTGATGATGTTGTGCAGCTCGATCAGCCGCTCGACGTTGTTGGACTTGACGTCCATCAGGGCGTAGATGCCGTTGTTGGTCTTGGCGAACCGGGAGAAGACGTAGCGGACCAGATTGCTGTCCTTGAACAGGTCGTTGAGCCGATTCTGCAGGATGGGGTTGGTCAGGATGTGTTTCTTCATCGGCTTGTCGCCGGGATTGAAAACGCTGATCCCCTCGCTGATCCGCCGATTAAAAACATAGGGGCGGGCGTAGACCATCCGCATCACCTGCATCGGGTTGCGCATCCGCCCCACCAGCGCCTGATAGAGGGAGCTGCAGATGGTGCAGGGGGTATCGCGGAAGACCCACTCGAATTCCTTCTCGGTAAATAACCGCCATTTGATTTCGGCGTTCTCCAGCAGGTCGTCGAGAAACTGCCGCCGGTAATTCTTGGGAACCATCAGCAGCGGATGGTCGTGGCTCGGGCAGGGAATCTCGATCCACTCCTCGGCCCCTTTGCGCATCTTGTGGATCTTGGCCTTGTCCTCCTGCTGCCCCCCGGGGGCCTGATCGAGCAGGTAGGAGAGCTTTTCCAGAACCTGCTCGGCGTCGTTGCCCTCGTCGCCGCACAGCTCCTGCCGGTTGATCCGCCACACGGTTTCGTAGAGGGCCCCCTCTTCGGTATTGATGAACTGCTCGAACTTCATCAGCAGATTGTTGAGAAAGGTGCTCTTGCCGCAGCCGTGGGGCCCTTCGAAGATGTAGATCTTGTTCTGCTGGGCGCCGCGTTTGAGGGCCTCGACCAGATTGACCAGCCGGTTGGCGAAGAGCCGGTCGGCAAAGAAGGGATGGTCGGCATCCTCCACGAACAACCGGTGGCAGTCGTAGTAGACGTAATGAATCGATTCGGGATCGTCCGGATACTCATCCATCCCTTCGTTGACGTAGGTCGCGACCAGATCGTGGAACACCTGGAAGATGTTGCGGATGGTCCGTCCGGGCTGGTCGGTGACCAGTTTGAGAAAGTCCTCGAAGGGGACCGGTGTCTGCTGTTCCCAGTCACTGATGCTGCGGTTGATGCGGTGTAAAGCCCGTTGTATGTTTTTCATGGTTTCGGTCCCGGGATAATGTTTCTCCATGGATCTCCCCGCTTGGCCGTTGATTGATGGTTTCCCTGCTTACCAGACCCCTCCCGCCCGGTCAGATGGACGACATCTTGAGCTTGCGGTCCTTCATTTCGTAAAGCACCCTTCGCCAGACGATTTCCGGTTCCACCTCTTCGGCAACCAGGTCCGGGGGGGGCGAAAGGGTTCCGGCCACTTCGCTGGTTTCCAGCTTGACCGGACCGCCCCAGAGAAACTCGATACCGATCATGGTGTTGGCGATGAAATCCTTGACCAGCGGCTTTTCCTCGAAATGGTGCATCAGATACAGGGTGCCATCCGCGGTCTGGCTGCGGTCCACCTCGATGTGGGGAGGATGGTAGAGGCTGGCCAGGAGCATGTCGCGGTAGTCTTCGGCCTTGCGGCTCTTGACGTAATATTCCCAGACCATGCGCGCCTCGTTGAGCCGCTTTCCGGCCACGAACAGGCGGTTGCGGTCGACGAAATCCTGATCGACGAAGCTGTTGATGAACAGAAAGTCGGAGAGGTTCTCGCGCACCTCGAAGATCGTCCGCCGGCCTGTTCCGGTGCCGGCATCAAAGCGCTGCCGGGCCCTGGCATCGAGCAGCCGCCGGTAGGCGTCGGAGATTTTCCCCTTGTCGGCCATTTCTTCCAGGTAGTTAAACAGGCGCATGCCGATGGCATAAGGGTTGAGTCCGACCCTGGGCAGGGAGGTGACCCCGGCATGGACCCGCGCAAAATCGACCTCGTGGCCCTGAATCCGTTCATCCTGCAAAAAGAGCGTCTCGTGCCAGTAGCTGGCCCAACCCTCGTTCATGAACTTGGTGCGGATCTGCGGCTGGAAGTAGAGCGAGGTCTTGCGCACCACCTGGATCACCGACTTCATCCACTTGTTTTCGTCCTTGTTGAGAAACTCCGAGTTCTCCAGCAGAAACTGCAGCACATCCATCTTGCGGGGCGATTTGTCCGCCCGGCTTTTTTCGTACCTGGTTTCGAATTCGGGGTATCTGGTGTTCACGTCGCCGAAGAAGCATTGTTCCGCCGAACGGTTGTACTGCCGTACGCACTGGTTGTAGCGTTCGATCTCGCCGAGGTATTCGGTGGTCTTGACCTTTTTGATCGCCTGCAGGAAAACATCGAAATAATAATCCACGCGGCCCGAATGGGTGCTGACCGGGGGCCGGTGGTAGCTGCCGAGTTCGGCATAGTAATCGACCAGGTTATCGATGCTGCGGGCGAACTCGATGACGTAATCGACCCAGCGGCCCTTTTCCGAGCGCAGCTTGGCGATCAGTCGCTTGTCGGCCAGGGCCTGGCCGGTCAGGTCGAAATCCCAGGTATGGCGGAAAAAGAGGTTGTTCTGGAAAAAGTCGATATGGGCCAGCACGTGGTAGAAGATCATCACGTTGAGCCAGTCCGGGTTGTTGTCGTTGTAGAAGGAGATGGCCGGCCGGGTGTTGATGACCGTCTCGAAGGGGTTGTGCGGGTAGAGTTCGTAGCGTCCCTTCTCCTTGAGCACCTCGACATCGTGAACCCAGTAGTCGTAGAGGGTCGGGATCATCAGCTTGGGCGAGAGCTCGAGCAGGTCGCGATTGGTCACGATGTACTCCAGGGTCTCGTCCTCGAAGCGCAGCCCGGCGGCCCGGGCCCGCTCCTTGCAGCCTTCCATGATGTGCTTGGTATGTTGATTGACCAGTTCCATGGTTTCATCTCGGTTGTAGGGGCAGGCCCCTGTGCCTGCCCTGAGGGCGATCACGGCCGGCCCCTGCATTGATTTAAGAAATCAGCGTCTTGATCCCTTCGATCAGTCGCGGTTCGTCAGCGTCCTCACCCATCACGTCGAGGCGCAGCAGGCTCGGCTTGGTCTCGAGCCATCCGGAGGTTTTCAGATAGCGCTCGACCTCGGTGCTGCGGCTCGGGCCGGAAACATGTTCGGCGATGCTGACCCCGACCCGGTTGGCGTAGCCGAGCATCTTTTCCAACTGCGGCAGGACTTCCTTGCCGCCGGTGTCCCAGTCGTCGCCGTCGGTGCCGTGGAAGACGTAGATATTGTAATCCTGAACCAGGCTCTCCTTGTCGACGATCTCGTTGACCAGGCCGTAGGCCGCGGCCACCCGGGTGCCGCCGGCCACCCGCGAGTTGTAGTAGGTGTAAAAGTCGGGCACTTCGCGGGCCTCGGTATCGTGCAGGATGAAGCGCGACTCGACCTGCTTGTCGTACTGGTAAAGCAGCCAGCTGTAGATCATCACGTGCTGGGAGACCACCAGTTCGGTCGGCTTGCCTTCCATCGACCCGGAGTAGTCGCGCAGAAAGAAGACCATCGCCTGCGACTCGTAGTCCTTTTCCCGGGAAAGAATCCGGTAGACCTTGTCATCCGGGGCGATCAGAAATCGGGTGGGGTCGATGTCGTTGATATCGGGCAGATTGCCCAGACCGATGTTGGTTTCGAGAATCCGGCGCAGGGTCGCCTTTTTGTCGAGCACCTGGCCGAAGCCGCGGTTCTTGTCGGTCAGCTCGTAGGTATAGCGGGAAAGGGAGCGTTTCTTCCCCTTCTCCTTGAGGTTGGGCAGTTCGAATTTTTCGGTCAGGATCCTGCCGAGGTCGTAGGCGCTCGATTCGATTTCGTGGGCGCCCCCCTCGCCTTGCCCGGCGCCGCCGCTGCCCGCCTGCCCCGGTTGGCGCACCGGCTGTTCACCGATGACCTCGCCCTCTTCGCCTTCGCCGCTGCCGCCCGAGGACCCACCCTCGCCCCCTTCGCCATGCCTGGATATCGAATCGTGCAGGAACTTTTCTTCAACGGTGGTCGGCACCACCACGACCTTATCGGTGCCGCTGCGGCCCGGCTTGATCAGTCGACCGACTCGGATCTTGCGGGGGAAACCGTCTTTTTCCCGCTGCCGGTCGCGCTCGAGCAGTTCGTCCAGGGAGCGCACGTTGCTGGTATAGGAGCTCTTGGGCGAACTCATCGCCTGCAGCATGCCAAGGTCGGACATCTGGCAAAGATCTGGGCACAAGGATGCAGTCTCCCTCTGCGCCAGGGTTGCGGGCAGGCCGTGGTCGCCGCCGCGATCAAGCTCAGCCCTTGCTCTGGCCTCCTGCTCCGGCAAGAGTCCCTGTCGTTTCAGCTCCTGGTAAAGTTCTAGCAGTCTGGGATCCATAATTCCCTTCGGTTGCGCGAAACAGGGCGAACCCGAGGTCCGCCCCTGCGGCCTTCGCTATCGGCCTCAGCTTTCGTCTTCCTGGGTGCAGAAGTACTCGATCGTCTTCTGCGCGCAGGTGTTGCAGTAGTTCAGCTTGTCCAGCATGGTGCGGATCATCCGGTCGTAGAGCTTCTGGTTCTCTTCGTTGGTGCGATTGGCCAGGGCGCCGATCAGGCTGCCGGCCCCGGCGATGTCCGATTTGAGACGCACGTCGGTGACCGCCTTGACCAGTTCGAGATTGTCCATGAAGTCGTAGTTGGGATCGACGGAAATCTTCTGCCCGTAGATCTTGCGGATCGAGGTGCGGAAGGTCTCGCGCTGCTCTTCGGTCTTCAGGCCGAGGCGCTCCTCGATGCTCTTGACGAAGCGCTCATCGATCTTCATCGCCTTCAGTTCGCCGGTCTGCGGATCCTTGTACTTCCACATCTTGTCCGGACCGAGGTTCTCGGCGTCGATGCCGATGACCATGTTGACATAGTTCATCACGTCCTTGCGGATCGCCTGGGGCTCGTCCATGTAGGCGTTGAACATCTCGGTCATGATCCGCTCGCGATAGAGCCCCTTGGCGGTCTTGAGGTCCTCGAGATACTTGGCCCGTTCGTTGGCCTCGGAGACGTAGTCGAGGATCACCCTCTCCATGGCGGTGAAAATGTCGTAGGCGTACATGCAGCGCCCCTCGTTGGTCTCCGAGCTCTCCACCATCAGCTGGATCGCCCGCCCCAGATTACGCTGGCCCAGCCCTTTCTGACCGAACCGCTTGGTGATGTCCGGTTCCTGGTTGAGCTGGTCGATGACCTCGGCCAGGGCCTTGATGCTCTTCTCGCCGGCCACCTCGCCGGCAGCCAGCTTCATCGTTTCGACCTCGGTGAGCTTTTCGCTGCGCGGCAGCCGGGTCAGCACCACCGCCACCGACGCGGCGTGATTGAGGTTGGGGTCCTGGTGGAGATCCTGCCTGGTGAGGGTGGTCTTGGTTTCGCTGCCGATGGCGTAGTCGGTCAGTTCACGCTGCATCCGGTAGTTGGTGTTGTGCGAAACGTAACAGACCCGGCAGCGGTCGACGATCGGCGCCTCTTCCTTTTCGGCCAGAAACCGGTTGAACTCCGAGTTGTTGCTGGTGGCGATGATCAGGGTATCGATCGGCCATTTGTAACCGTCGATCTCAATCACCCGGTTCTGGATCACCCCCAGATAAACCTGCACCAGGTCCTTCTTGTTCTTGTAGATCTCGTCGGAGAAATGGATGCCGCCGCCCGCCACCCGGGCCAGGGCGCCGCGACGCAGGTCGAAGCGGTAGGGGTTGTTGGTGTCGGTGATGTGCAGCAGGCGCTGGATCGACTCCTCGCCGAGCAGATCGACGGCGCTCGAGGTGATCTTGTCCTTGGCCGCATACTTGCCGGTGACTGTCCCCAGACTCTCGGTCAGCGGCACTGGCACCACCTCGATGTGCTTGAGCATTTCGTCGAGCTTGCCGTCGGCATAGGTGCGGATATCGTTCCACATGTAACCGCTACAGGCTCCGAGGGGCCGGTAGTTTTCATAAAGCCGCTCGATTTCCTGATCCGAGAAACCGCCCTTTTCGGCCAGGTAGGCCCGGTTTTCAGCTTCGGTCTCGAACAGGTTCATGGCCAGGATCATCGGATCCTCATAGGTCTGCGACTCGATGGTGGCAATCCGCCCGTAGCTGCCTAGTTTGTCCATCTCGGTGAAGCGGAAAGTGTACTTGCGGTTTTCCGCCAGGCTGAGGAATCGGCGGTACTTGGCGCAAAGAAATTCGACGAAAAAGGTCTTGCCGTTGCCCGGCTCACCCACCAGCACGAAGGCCATCTCCTTGCTCGACCCCCCTTCGGCGGCGTCCTTGACGAAGGAGACGAAGCTGTTGATCTCGTCATACATACCGATGGCATGCTTGCGGCCGCTGCGGAAGATCTTGAAATCGTAGGTGGTCTTGCCATTGACCACGACCTTTTCGATATCCTCTTCCAGAATCATTCGGGCGACGCCCTGGAAGGCGTTTTCGAAACGGCGCGTTCCGTCCTTCACGGCGCTCAGGTGCTTAACAAGGGAAAGGTCTGTTTTCTTGGCTGGCATTATTCTTTCCTCCCAACGCGGTTGGCTTCGGATAAGGGGTGGCGGAAATGCTTTATAAATAGCGTATGTTTTATTTTAATCCACGACCACCTGGTCGGCTTCGGACAGAACGCCTGATGAATTAACTATTTTTATCATTTTCAAATACTTACAAATCAATTCAACCATGATTAAAGCACCCCGCACTGAAATCGATTATATCACTTCGGCGGGTATTTTTCAAAAACCCCCTTCATAAAAAACAAAATAGCGTTTCATAAATATCTTATGTTGCGCCCAATACAAAACACCCGCGTCGGCAGGTATTTTAATACTGTACCCAGCGTGTCCGACAATGAAGTTTTCCGGATGATTCAATTGGTGAAACCCCGGAAAAAAGAGCAGGGGATGCCGGGGGGCAGGCGGGCAGATGAGGCCGTGATTCCGGAGGCGGGTTGAACGGCGGCAATGCGCCAGGGGACAGCTGGCGGGAGGGCCAACAAGAGCTCAACACCAGCCTCCACGCCTTGAATTATCCATCACGCAGCGGCTCGAACAGAAACTCCAGGCCGTTGACCTTGATTTCGTGAACCATCCGCAACATTCGGCCCAACTCCCCGTCGGGAAATCCCTGACCGGCAAACCAGACCACGTAAGGCTCGGGCAGATCAATCAGCAGGGAACCGGCGTACCTGCCGAAAGGCATGCGGTACCTCGCCAATTGGGTCAGCACTTGGGGATCGGGAAGAGGCGCGGTGATCATCGGGGTTCCTATCTATGGAAGGGGGGGCAGCTCTGCAGGAGAGGCGGCTGCTGGCGCCTGGAGTTAATGCTGACCTCCCCCCGTCAGTCTTTAACAGGCCCTTGGCAAAGCACCGCCGAAACGACGGGACCGCCCCGGAGGTAGCGCTCGCGTCAGCCCCTGTGGACAGTCTTCAGAGGTTCTAAAGCCTCACCCGGTCCGGCCGCCGGAAGGAAAAAGTCCACGCGGGTCCCCTCTCCCGGCTGGCTGGCGATCCGGATCTCCCCCCCATGGGCCTCGACGATGTTGCGGACGATGCTCATCCCCAGCCCCAGCCCACCGATGGCCGTATCCGAGGCATCGGCCCGGTAGAACTTATCGAACACCCGCTGAACCTCATCCGGGGTCATGCCGATCCCCTGGTCCTCGACGGAAACCCGGAAGCTCCCGCCATCGGTTTCGAGGCCCACCCGGATCGATGATCCCGCATCGCTGTATTTTATGGCGTTACCGATCAGGTTTTCCATGACCTGAACGAGCTTCCCCTCATCGGCCGTGACCTCCGACGGTGGGCCTTGCGGCGTAGCGAGCTCAATGCGGTAATCGGGATGGTGCCGCTGAAAATGCCTTGCGACCCGGGCGATGACCTCGTCCAGTTCGCAAGGCTGCCTGTCCAGCACCAGGGGTCGCCCCGACTCGACCCGGCTGATATCGAGCAGCTCGCCGACGATCCGGGCCAGGATTTCGGCCTTGTCGTAAATTTCCGCGGCAAATTCTTTCTGCTGCTCGGGCGTGAAGCCGCCGAATTCATGGGGATTCAGAAGAAATTCGGCATAGCCAAGAACCGCCGTCAGCGGCGTGCGCAGCTCGTGGGCGGCGGTGGAAATAAATTCATTTTTCATCTGATCGATCTGCCGATCCTGGGTCACATCCCGCAGACTGGTGATCCACCCGGTGGCCAGCCCTTCCCTGTTCAATACGTGAGAGGTCTGTGTCTGGACAATCCGCGTCTTCCGCCCCTGCGGGTCCCGGATTTCGAGATCGACGGGATCTTCGCCCCGGGCCCCGTCGGCCAGAACCGGCAATAAGGCCGCCAGCCTGAGTTCACCGAACGCCTCCGGGGCCGGCTGGCGCACGATATCCTCGAAGCGCACTCCCAGCAGCTTTTCGGCGGCCCGGTTCATCAGGACAATCCGCGTATCCAGATCGGTCACGATCAGGCCGTCGGCGACCGATCGGAGAATCGCGTCGATCTTGTCCCGGGCGGCCTCGGCATCGGCGAGAGCCCTGAGCCGCTCCTCGGCCGTGTGCTTGCGCTCGGAGATGTCCTTGATGATGCCGACCATTCCGACCGGCTCCCGGTCAGGCGAACCGGTCAGTGAGCACGAAAGGAGTACCGGCACCAGGCGGCCTTCCCGGGTGAGGATTCGCGTCTCGATGTTCCGGATCGGACCGGCCTCCAGCAGCCGGGCGAACTCCCCTTCCGCCATTAACGGCTCCTGGCGGTTGAACAGATCGACCAGGGGCCGGCCGAGCAACTCCGATTCCGCGTGGCCGAAAAGTGTGACCGCCGACTGATTGACCCGGATGATTCGCCATTCGGCATCGGTAACGACCAGCGGATCGATGATCGACTGGAGGATCTGGTTGAGTGATTCGCGCGCCGTGTTGGCCCTCTCCAGGCGCTCGGTCATATAGTTGACGGAGCGGGCCAGCCGATCGAGTTCGTCCCCCTGCTCACCGGCGGCGGTCTCCAGGCGCTGGGTCAGATCGCCTTCTGAAACGAATCCGGTATGGCGGATGAGCCGGCGGATATTGCCGGTCAGCCGACGGGTGAACAGGTAGGAGAGGAGCAAACCGGCCCCCAGGATTGCCAGGCAGGCGACCAGGCTCAGAATCTTCAGCTGGTTGGGAGCCACCATGAACTCGGCGTATGGGCGGATGGCCAGAACCGACCAGCCGATCCGGTTGACCGGGGCGTAGGCCACAAAGCTATCCTGACCCAGCAGGGTGGCCCGGGCAAACCCGTTTTTTGCACGGCTGGCGCTCGCCAGCAGCTCGCGGGTCGCTGTCCCGGAGGCTTCCACCAGCCGCAGCGGCCTTGGCCGGTCGCGGTGCTCGACCAGATTGCCGGCGGTGTCGACGGCGCAGACGAATCCCGATCGACCGACGGTCGCCTTGGCAAAAATCGGGGCAATGGCCGAGAGGGGGACGGCACCGGCCACCGTTCCCAGGAATTCGTCCCCGAAGTACTGGACCCGGGCCTGCAGGATCCAGACCACCGGCTCCCCCAACTCGGGGCAGGGTTCAATTCTCGAGAACAAAACCTGGTTGGGCTGTCTCATGGCCTCCCGGAAAATATCCGAACCGCCCCAGTCATGAAGCGAGGTCGCAATCCTGCCCCGGACCAGGCGCATCTGTTCCCGGCCCTGTTTATCGAGGTAGGCGAGCACGGGGAAGTCATCCATAAACTGGGAAAAGTACTTGGCCAGGGGCAGATCCCCTTTTTTTCGATGGTAATCCCGGGTCTCGATCCGCTGCAGGACATCTTCGAGTTCATGCAGGTAATGACCGAACTCGGCGGTTACCGAAGTCGCCAGATACTGCAGTTCCTCCTGCTGCAGGGCGGTCATGGACCGGATCATCCAGAAATAGCTCAGACTCCCGAGCAGCAAAACGGTGAGGATAACGGTAGCGGCCTGGGCCCCGAGGATTTTGGTTTTAAGAGAAAGCATGGCTGCCTTGGCGGGATGCCGCAGGGTCGGTTCCGCCCTCCCGGAAGGGCAGTGAGATCATCGCAGATCGTCGGCCGCCACCGGAACGGCGCCGGTTTCACGGATCAGAGCCCGGGCCTCGGGACTCGAAAGGTAGTCGACGAATGCTCGGGCCAGCCCCTCCAGCTCTCCTCTCCAGGCAATCCCCAAAGGAACCGCCAGAGGATAACGGCCATTCCGGGCATAGGCCAGGTCGGGATCCACGCCGTCGAGACTCAAGGTGACCAGGGAGGAATGCCGCACGCAGGCCAAGGGCAGGTAGCCGATGGTGAAAGGGTGCCGTTCCAGAATCTGCTGGTTTTCCTGGGTACTGTAGATCACCTCTCCGGCAAAGGTGCTGATCCTGTTAAAACCAGGGATGTGACGTTCAATGACCGTTCGGGAGGAATCGCCGTCCTCGCGGTTGGCGACATAGATCTTGTGGTTTTGGCAACCCGGGGAGAGCTGGGACCAAGAGGTGACCCTTCCCGAATAGACATCGACAATCTGCTGCGGGGTCAGGCTGTTGAGGCAGGGAGTTTCGAGATGGGCGACAAAGACCACCGGCGAATGGGCAAACAGCCGATACCGCACCCCCAGGCGCCGTTCCTCGTCCCGCAGAGGCCGAGCGATTCTGGCCAGATCACAGTCATCTTCCAGCAGGCGCTTGAGCCCGCCGGTACTGCCGACGCTGGCCGGAACGGCGACTTCGGTATCGGGGTGCCCGCGTTCGAAATCCCGGGCCAGAACGTTGAGCAGCTTAAGACTGTCGCCGGTGCCTTCAACCAGGATTCTCTGCTTGGCCACGGCCGGGCAGGAAAGCCCCAGCAACAGCAGCCCGACCAGAGTCGATCTGAAAATGGCCTTCATGTGCCCCTCCCCGCGACCCGCCCCGAAAGACTTGATCTTTTTAATACAATCTTTGTCGGGGGGTGTCAACCGGGAAGAGGGCTGAAGGTCAGTTGGAGGACATTGGCAGGTTGCCGAGGTGTAACGGCAGGCCGGATTCGGTCCAGGGCCTGAGGTTTTCGGCGGACAGGGGGCGGGCAAACAGAAACCCCTGCACCTGGGTGCAGCCCCATTCCCGCAGGCAAAGGAGTTGAGCCTCGTTTTCCACGCCTTCGGCCACCATTTCGAGCCCCAGGTTGGCGGCCAGGGACAGAATTGCCAAGGTGATTGCGGCATCGTTACCGTTTTCCGGAATTCCCCGGATAAAGCCGCGGTCGATCTTCAGGGCCCGGACCGGAAACCGCTTGAGATACTCCAGGGACGAATAACCGGTACCGAAGTCATCCACGCTGATCCGTACCCCGAGGCTGGCGATATCGGACAGAATCCGGGTGCTGCTTTCGATATCCTTCATCAGGATACTTTCAGTCAGTTCCAGCTCCAGAGCCTCGGCCTCGAGGCGGGTTTCCTTCAGAGTCCGTTCGACCATCTTGACGAACCCCTGGTTCATGAACTGCCGTGCTGAAATATTCACCGCCATCTGCAGGGACTGGTGTCCCAGGCTGCGCCAGGTCTTGATCTGCCTGCAAGCCTTTTGCAATACCCACTGACCCACCGCATGGATCAGTCCGGTTTCCTCGAGCAGCGGCACGAACCGGGCCGGCTCCAACAACCCGCACTCGGGGTGGTTCCACCGCAGCAGGGCCTCGAAACCGGTCACCGCCCCCGAGGCCACCTGAAATTTGGGCTGGTAATGGAGTACAAACTCATGACGCTCGAGCCCCCGGTGCAGGGCGCTTTCGAGACGCAGCCGCTCCCGGGCATGGGCATTCATCTCCTGGGTGTAATACTGGTACCAGTTACGCCCGTCCTCGCGGGCCCTGGCCATGGCTGTTTCGGCATTTCGGAACAGGGACTCCCCCCCGGTCGCATCTTCCGGGAAAAAGGCGATGCCCACCCCGAACTTGGGAAACAGCTCCTGCTTTTCGACCAGGAACGGAATTTCAAGGGCCTTCATGATCTTGCGCAACACCGGGGAGATGGGGGCGCTGCTCGAGAGGTCTTCGAGGACGATGGCGAAACGATCGCCATCGAGGCGGGCCACGGTGTCGGTCACCCGTACGCACTCGCCCAATCGGGCGGCCACTTTCTGCAAAAGCTGATCGCCGACCCGTAACCCGAAAGACTCGTTGATGTTTTTGAACCGGTTGATATTCAACAGCAGCAGGGCCAGATGCTTTTGCTCCCGCCTCACCTTCTGCAGGGCATGCTCCAACCGGTCCCGGAACAGGGCGCGGTTCGGCAGTCCGGTCAATGGGTCGAAGTTGGACAGGAACCGCACACGGCTTTCCAGCCCCTTGCGCGCCGAGCAATCCTCGACGGTAACGATGAGGCAAGCGGGTTTTCCAGCGGCCTCCGGATCCGCGATCACCGAAAGCCTGGCGCAGATCTCCCGGCGGCCATGGCTCAGGCAGTGGATTTCCTCGCTGAACCCTGTCGCCCCCTTACCCTGCAAGGCCCGGAAGAGCATCCCCCAGCGCGGCTGGTCATCGGCCAGGATAAAGTCCGCCAGGTTGCGGCCCTGCATCTCGGAGGCCGCATACCCCAACAGTTCGCTGATCGCCGGGTTGGCGCGGAGTATCCGGCCGCCATCGTCGATCAGCAACATACCGATGACGGTGGTCTGAAAAAAGCTCTCAAAGTGCATGGCCGGCCCTCGGCAAAAAGCGCTTAGCCGCCATTTCGGCGTCGGCTTCGGCAGGGCGCCTGGTATTCGAAGATAAGACCGTCCATATTCGGCGCGCAATTGCCATCGGTCGGTGCCGGCCCCTGGGAAAGGACGCAGTTGAGCAGGCGCATCCCCCGGGGGGTGTTCTCGAAGGCTCCGAGCAGTCTGGCAGGGCGGGAAGGCAACCCGCTGTCGCCCTCCAGACTGAAGTAGGCGATGGAGGTCAGCGGATGGGCCCTTTTGACCGCGGCGGCAATGGCGAGGCTTTCGGGGTCATCCTCCGCACCATGGATGACGAGGCAATCGTAGCCACCTTCCCTTTCGAGCCGGAGCTGGACCGCCGTCAGGTTGTCGGCGCAATGACAGATCGCGCCCCGATTCTGATTGCCGAGGATCCGGCACAGGGCTTTGGCTTTCGGGCTGCGACTGACCAGCAGGAGCTTCATGCCGCCTCCTTCGCTGAACCGAGTCGCCGAATCCCGTCGTGGATCGCCCTGCGGGTCTCTTCATCGATATCGATCCAGCAGGCGACCGACAGCACTTTGCCGACTTTCTGCGCCCGTCCGTCGCCAAACCGGCGCAGCGGCAGGCCGGCTCGCTTCATCAGTCGTTCGACCGCCACGGTGGTCACGAAAACGTAATGGCGGATGCCCCGGCTTTCGGCAAACTCCAGGCCGGCGCGCAGCAGGTCAAAGGTGAGGGCGCAGAGATGGGCCTGCTTGCGGGACGAGCCCTCACCGGGCAATACGGCGAACCGGCTGATCTCCCAGATATCCGATCGTTTCGGAGCCGGCCGGCCGCGCAGCAGCTGGGGAAAGGTTTCCTCAAGCATGTAGGGGCCGGCGGTCGGCAACAGCCGCCAGCAGCCCTCCACCTCCCGACGATGGCCGCCGGCGACCATATACACCGGGCCCAGATCGTCGAAACGATCCTGCTCCAGGCCGTCGCGGCTGCTCACCTGCCAGCCGAGGCGCTCGAAAAAGACCTTGTGCCGAAACCGGAACATGCTTTTCAGTAGTGGCAGATCCTGTTGCCCCTCATCGGAGCCTGACGCAATTACCTGAATCATGGCTTTCACCTCCCGTAAGTAACCTGGGAGCCAGTCAACCATGATCCACCGGTGCGCACCACCTGTCTGATCTTACAGGTTTCGGACAAGCCAAGGATTTTTCAGAGGAAAAAACCAAAAGAAAAAACGTCTGACCGGGGGACGGAGGTCAGGCCGGGGTGGGAGCGATCAGCCCCAGGGATAAGGCCCTGGCCACGGCATGCTGCCGGCTCGATACGTTGAGCTTGCCGGCGGCGTTCTGCAGATGGAAGATCACCGTGCGCTCGGCTACCCCAAGAATCTGCGCGGTTTCCCACGAGGTCTTGCCTTCCGCGGCCCACAGCAGGCATTCCTTTTCACGGCGGGTGAGGGTCGGCTTGGCAGGGGCGATTTCCTTGATCTCGATGATCCGGCGGGTCGCTTCATGCACATGAGCGGCCAGCGACTGCACGAACGGAAGCGCCTGCCGAAGACGGCCCAGGGTCCTTTCGGAGGAATCGGCGCAGGCCAAGGACAGCATGGCGCTCTCCCCTTGGCCGCCGTGGACCGGGATGCTGAGGCCGCTGTTCAGGCCAAACGCCCGGGCTTCGCCCATGAACCGGCGAACCGCCGGCTCCGCCTCTTCCAGGGGCTCGAGGGTGCGCCAGTCAAGGGGGACCGAACGTCTCATGCAATGGGCGACCGCCGGGTCGATCCGGATGTAGTCAAGTTGTTTATATCGTCCAAGCCAGGCGGTGGGATAACCGCTGATGATGAATTTTTGCGGCTTGACCAGGGAGACGGGAATCTGCGCGCCGTAGAGAAAACTGTCGAAACCGTATTGCTCGCAGACCGCCGAACAGGCGGAGTGGATGTCTTCAATGGACCGGGCGCTGTTGAACTGATCGATGAGGTGAAAATAGGCGCGGCTGATCATGGGGGCTCCCTTGGCGGCAAAGGTTCGTCCGGCCGGAAATCGTCCGCCGTCGACGGTGTGGCGCTCTGCGCAGCGGCAAGATGAAGAACGTCAAGGCCCTTTTGCCCGAGACGGGATTCCGGGCCGCCCCCTCCTTTTTTAAAAATAAATTATAACACCGTTACAGATTTCGGCTCAAGTAGTGGTTGCTTTTTCCTTGCGTCCCGGCGGCGAAGGCCGTGGCAGCCGCTAATGGATGCGTTCCAGAATCGCGGAAAATGCGGCCAGGGACTTGGCCCTGCGCAGCGCGGTGACCCATTCCTGGAGGGCCGGATCCTGGGTAAAGGCCAGGGTTTCCTTCAGTTTGCACAGAACCTGGGTGTCGCCGCAGAACAGCCCCCGGTAACGCTCCAGAAGATCGACCAGGTAACGACGCAGCTGCACGGCCCGCTCCGGGGCGCCCGGCGCGGCGGCCGCCCGCCCCCGGATCCGCTCGAAAAGCAGCGGATCGGCTATCGCCGCGCGGCCGAGCATCAATCCCGCGGCCCCGGTCGTCTCCAGCACCCGGGCTGCCCCCTCGGCACTGTCGATGTCGCCGTTGGCGATGACCGGCAGTCGGGTTGATCCCACCGCCTCGGCGGTGATCCGGTGGTCCGCCTGGCCGGCATATTTCTGGACGACGGTGCGCGGATGCAGCACCAGCCAATCCACCCCCACCCGTTCAAACAGCTCGAGCAGGCCGAAGACCTGCCTCGGGTCTTCGAAACCGGCGCGCACCTTGACCGAAAAGCTCCCCTTGATCACCCGCCGCAGTTCCTGGAGGATATCGGGAAGCCGCTCCGGGGTCTTGAGCATCCCCCCCCCGGCCGCCCCCGGGGACATCCGCCCGTAGGGACACCCCAGGTTCAGATTCAGATGCTGCGCCCCCGCCTGCTGCGCCGCCACCGCCGCAGGGACCAGGGTTTCGGCATCACGGCCGATGAGCTGGACCACCAGGGGAACCCCGCCGGCCCGACTGGCCGCTTCCTGGCGGTCGGACGCCTTGAGGCCGCGACGGGTTCCGGCGGTTACCCGGATAAACTCGGTAAAGACCACATCAGGCTCGACCCAATCGATGAACAGGGCGCGCAGAGCCCGATTGGTCAACCCCTGCATCGGCGCAAGCATCAGTGGTCTGCTCTCAGTGTTCCATGGATACTTTTCGATCATTGCCAATCAATTTGTCCGAAGCACCGTAGCGGCGCTCAGCGTTTTCACGAAATGAAATTAATTATCGCTCACCCTGCGGCCACAAATCAAGTCAACCCGCAACCGTTGCGGGCAAGACCTGCCCAACAGCCCCTTACCGGGGTGGCTCGGTCGCCTTCTCCCGGTTCATCCGGCCGAGGATCTTGAGAAAATTTCGCGTCAGCACCGGATGCAGGCCGGTTCCGGCCATGCCCAGCAGAATTCCCGAGATCTCCTCATGCTCCAGGGCTCCCCGATAGGCGCGGCGGGTTCGCAGCGCATCGAAGACATCGGATACGGTGGTCATCTGGCTGCAAAGACTCTGTTGCCAGCCGGGAGCGACCCTGGGATACCCCGAAAAATCGTATTTCAGGTGGTGCTCGAAGGCGGTAACCACCGCCAGCCGGGGGACGCCGGGGGTATCGAGCAGATGCTGTGCCCCTTTGGCCGGATGTTGCTCCACAATCTCCCACTCGCGCTCGTCAAGCTTGCCCGTTTTGTTGAGCACCTCTTCGGGAATGAACAGCTTGCCGATGTCGTGGAGCATCGCCGCAATGCCGATGTCATGCAGCAGCGAGCCCTCGATCCCCAAGGCCATGGCTTGGGCCAGATTGAGAATGCAGACATTGGTCGAGTGGGTAAAGGTATATTCGTCCAGGGCTCGCAGGGGGGCCAGGGTCAGAAGCGGGTCCGCTTCCTGGCTGAAGGTCTTGACAAAACCGGAAACGATTTCGGAAATCCCCTTCACGTTCAGCTTCTGGTGGCGCCGGGCCTCCTCGTACAACTCCTCGAACCGCCCCCTTTCCTCAACGGGGATATCGTCCAGGGCGGGCAGGGTGCGGATTCCGCCTTCGCCGGCAGCCGCGGCGCCGGGTTCGTCGTAGCGAACCTCGACCCGCCCGAAGCGGACATGCTCGGTGGAAACCAGTTCGGCAGCCTCTCCAGCGGGACCGGAGAGGACCTCGACCAGAGACAGCAGTTCCGCTTCGGTGACCCCGAGCCTGATTTTCAGATGGCCCAACCCGCGGGCCTTGAGCACTTGGGTGAGACGGGTCACATGCATGGTCGACTCGAGGGGGCTGCCGTCGAAAATCAGTTCGTCGTCGACCATCAGCAGGGAAACTTCCGGACCAACCGCCATGGCATCGCGCAGATTGGCCAGGGCCGTCTCGCACAGCCGGCGAACCTGCCGGTGCCCCGGTGAATAGAGGGTGGCATTGGCGATGGCCGTGCACAGGTGGCGGATGAAATCCATCAGATCGGCTTTTTGTCCGGTAACCATCAGGTCCTCCCCTGCAGCCGGCCAAGCGTTTGGCCGGCCACTCTGGCCACGGTCTGGTCGCTGGAGGCGGCCAGGCGTTCGAGCACCCAGGTGACCGACTCGGCGGGATACCGGTCGAGAAAACGCAGGACCTCCATTTTGAGCAACTGGTGGTTTTTCTGATTCAGCATGGGCCTGGCATTGAAAATCTCCCCGAGTGCCGGCAGAGCCTGGGGACTGCCGATTTCGGCCAGGGTGCGGATCACCATTTTTTTCCTTTCCAGGGCCGGCCCGGTGAACCCCCTCTGCGTGAGCAGATCCAACAGTTTCTGAAAGACCTCCGGGCTGCGGCTGCGCTCGGCCAGTTGAATGGCGTTAAGCTGTCGCTCGCGCTCGGCGCTGGCCAGATCCTTGAGCAGAATCCGGTTGGCCTCGGCGTCGTTATAATGCAGCAGGGCCCTCATGACCTCCAGGCGGACCTGGGGTTTGGGGTGTTCGCTGAGCTCCCGGATCGGTTCCACTACCGACGGATCATTGAGGTTGCGCAGGGAGATCACCAGGTTGCGCACGAAGTACCAACGTTGATCCCGCAGCCGCAGAATCGCCGCATCCCGGGCCAGATGACCCAGTTCCTCGAGGCGGGCCATGTAGTAGCGGCGCAGAGACATGCTCGCTTCGGCGGCCAGGCGGTTCATCATCGGTTCGATAAACGGCCCTCCCACCTCGCGGATCAGGGCGGCAATCTCCTCGTACTTCGGTTTGCCGCGCATCCCGAGGTCGTCAAGAACCGTCTCCAGGAACTCCGATTCGGCAAAGGCGGACAGCACCTCCTGACGAAGCCCGTCCCCGGAGACGTCGCCATGCTCGGCGACCAGTCGCCGGTGCATGGCGACCAGCGAGGGGAAATCGCCGATCTCGAGAAAGTAGCCGCACAGGTCGAGCAGATTGCGCTTGAGAGCCTCTATCTGCTCCGGGTCCGGAACTCCGCGGAGAAGCTCGAGGATGACCGAGCTGACCTGGGTTTCGACGCAGTGGCCGCTCAGGGTATCCTTGAGCAACCCAATCTCATCCAGTTCCCGGGAGGAAAGGCTTTCGGACACGACGATTTCCCGCAGCAACTCCTGGTAGCCTTCAGGGACAAAACTCTCCGACTCCTCTTCGCGGAAAATCACCTGCAGCTTGTTCTCGACATCGCCGGGCGCGGGCGCCTGCCGGTCGGGGGTCCGGCCGGTCCCGGTCCCCGTGCCGTGGCGGGCCAGCTTGCCGAGCAGGTCGAGAACCACCGGCGGAACGGCGGAGCGGCGGGCATTGACGTCCGCAAGGGCATCGAGAACGACCTCATCGGGAAGCCGTCGGATGACCTCTTCGGCGGTTTCCCGGCGGTCGCCGAGCGAGCGGAAGGTGCTGTTGAGAAACTGGCGACGCAGATGGGGATTGAGTCCTTGCACCAGGTTTCCCAACTTGTCCAGGTAGGCGTTGCGTTGCTGGCGGTCAAGGCCCTTGGCATCGAGCTGACGGATAAAGTCGGAAATCGTTTCCTGGTAGGCCTTCTGCCGTCCGGCGGCTTTTTCCCCCTGGTGGTGATTCATCCATTCGGCCAGGGTTGCCGGGTCGGGGCCGCCGCTGACGGCAATGTGACCGCCGTCCGGATCAAGCGACTTCTGCATCAGCCCATGAATGAAACCGTCCCACAGGGATTCGGAGCCGGGCCTTCGATCCGTATCCGTAGCCTGAACCGCCTCCTCTTCGGTGGCGCGAAAAGCACCGTAGTCGATCGCCTCCACCATGATATGACGGATCTCGGCATCGATCAGCGCCTGCTCGATCCCGCCGCTGTCGCGGATCTCATCCCGCTGGCAAGTCAGAATCCGGTTGAAGCGGTAGAGCTCTTCCGGAGTCATGCCGCGCCGCACGGTAAAAGACGCGATCCCCGCCCCGAACAGGGCCTGGGCGAAATCCTTATAGACGGGATTGCGCCGATCGAAAAAGGAATTGCCGATGAGCAGGGTGTCCTTGGCGATCCCGAGGGTGAAGGCACTGCGGAACTCGAGCAGCTGGTCGAGCTGCCGCAATACCTTGGAGGCGGCCTGGGCGATGATCGGGTGCCCCTCGGGATAGGCCAGGATGTGGCGCCGGGAAATATTCCATTCGTAAATGAAGTTGGACAGAACCTTGGTGTCGAGATTGAGGGTGGCGCCGTCCACAATTTTGGAACCCATGCCAGGCCTCCGGCGTAAAGAGTCAGTTCGACTGGGCGAAGCAGGGGGTTCGCCCGGCAGTCCGGTCGGGGTTCAAGGCCCGTTGCAGCTCCAGCAGCAGCCGGTGGTTGTCGGCCGCCGAGCGCACGGCAAACCGCAGATAACGACCATCCAGCGGCGGGAAGCTGCCGCAGTTGCGGATCAGGATCCCCCTTTTCTTCAGGGCTTCAGCCGCCCGACGAACCTCGCATCCCGGCCGTTCGAGGCGGGCGAGCAGATAATTGGCCTCGCCGGGATAGACGGTCATCCCCAGCCCGCCAAGCCCTTCGGCCAGTTCCCGGCGCAGAACCGGAATCTCTTCCAGCGTCTGCTTTCGGTAGCCCTCCTCACCCGTGCAGGCCAGCCCCGCGGCCAGCGCGGGGGTGCTCAGGGACCAGGGCTGACGGGCCTCGGCCAGCCTGGCGATGCCCCGCGCCGGGCCGGCCAGATATCCGACCCGCAGCCCGGGAATGGCGTAAAACTTGGTCAGGGAGCGCAACACGAAGAGGTTGCCGTGCGCCGGCACCCGGGTCATGACCGAGCGATGCGGGCAGAAATCGACAAAGGCCTCGTCGACCACCAGCAGAGCCTGTTCCCGGATTCCCCGGGCAAGCTGCTCGATAACCCCCGGGTCGATGCCGATGCCCGTGGGATTGCCCGGGTTGGCGAGAACTACCATTTCGGTGTCGGCTCGGAGCGCGGCCAACAGCCGGGCCGGGTCGAGGCGAAAATTTTCTTCGGGGCGCAGCGCAAAGGCGTCGATTTCGCACCCCGCCTGGGCCAGGCTGCGCTCGTATTCGCTGAACGCCGGGGTGACCAGCAGCGCCCGACGGGGCCTGAGCACCCTGGGAATCTGGTAGATCAGCTCGGTAGAACCGCTGCCGGCGAGCAGATTGGCCACGGCCAGACCGTGAAAATCGGCCAGCCCCCGGGTCAAGGCAAGGGCATCGATCTCCGGGTAATGGACCGCTTCGGCCAGGGCCCTGCGGGCCGCGCCGAGGACTCCCGAGGGAATCCCCAAGGGGTTGATACTGGCCGAAAAATCGAGAATCTCGGCCGGAGCCATGCCGAGTTCCCGGGCGGCCCGGGCGACACCGCCGCCATGATCCGGATTGGTCATCTAAAAGTCCTTGAGCGGGAAGTTACCGGTGCAGCCGGGGGCCACCCGGCATATCGGCGCACACAACATGTCTTGCCTCTGGCCAGGAGGCTGGCGGTTTTCATCCGAAGATCAGTACGCCAAGAACCAGCGCCAGCAGTGCGCTCAGATACATGAGACGGATCATGGCCCGGTAGGTGGCAACGGTCACCGGGCCGTCATCGTCGCCGAGGGTCGGCTTTTCGACCCGCACCCCGAAATAGACGGCGGGGCCGCCTAGCTGCACATCCAGGGCCCCGGCGGCAGCCGCTTCGGGGAACCCGGCGTTGGGGCTGCTGTGCTTACGGGCATCGCGCATCAGGATGCGCAGGGCATTCACCCCGTTGAGCCCTGCGGGAACCGCGGCCGCCGCCATCAGCAGCCCGGTGAGCCGAGCCGGGATCAGGTTGAGCAGGTCGTCGAGGCGCGCCGAGGCCCACCCCAGTTCGCGGTAGCGGTCGTCTCGATAACCGACCATCGAATCCAGAGTGCTGGCGGCCTTGTAAAGCAGAGCCAGAATCGGGCCGCCGATAAACAGGTAGAAGAGCGGGCCGATCACGCCGTCGGAGGTGTTTTCCGCCACCGTCTCAATGCAGGCACGCAGGATCCCCTCCTCGTCGAGACTGCTGGTTTCACGGCCGACGATCAGGGCCAGGCTGTGACGGGCCTCCTCGAGTTGCCCGGCTTCGACCAGCTGCACCACTTCCCGGCTTTCCTTGTGCAGTGAACGCAGGGCGAGGGTCGTGTAGGCCAGCCAGAGGGCGGCCAGCCCGCCCAGCAGAGGATGAAAAGACCCGGCCACAAAAAGCGTCGCCCAAGCCGTCAGGCCGGTAGTCGCAAGGGTCAGTGCGGTCAGCAGGATGCCGGCCAGGCGCCGGTTTTTCATCAACCCGGCCAGGGGGATCTCCAACCGCTCGATCAGGCTCCCGATCAGAACCACCGGATGGGGGATGCGCCGTGGATCGCCCAGAACCAGATCGAGGGCGAAGGCGCAGGGAATCAGCCAATCCATCGGTCAGCCTCCCGCAGTGCAGGGTCGAGCATCCGGAAAATCGCCGGCATGTCGAGGTGTCTTTCGAGATGATCGGCCAGGCGGTCCAGTTCGCCCTCCAGGCTCTGGTCTGCCCCGGGCCGGGGAGCCCTCAGGCCCCGCCTGGCGTAAAGCGGCGCGAGCAGGGACCGGCGCAGCCCGGGATTTTCAAACAGGCCATGCAGGTAAGTTCCCCAGACCCGGCCATCGGGGGAAACCGCCCCGTCCACGATGTCCACCGCCTTGCCGGAGCGCCGTGTCAGGCGCAGCAGCGGCCGGGCCTCGGCCCCGCAGAGGGTTTCACCCAGATGGATTTCGTACCCGGAAATTTCCGCCGGACCGACCAGACCGGCGGCCCGGGCGGCCGGCAGCGCCTCGGCGACCGCCAGGTGGGTCTGCTTCACCGCGCAGAGGGTGGTTTCGACATCGAGAAGGCCCAGCCCCGCAGCCTCGCCGCACTCCGATTCCACCCGGTCGGGGTCGCTGATCCGGCGTCCCAGCATCTGAAATCCGCCGCAGATCCCGATGATCCGGCCGCCGGCCCCATGGAAGTCGAGGATCGCCTGATCGAGTCCGCGCCGGCGCAGCTCGGCCAGATCCCCCAGGGTACTCTTGGAGCCGGGCAGCACGAGCAGATCCAGGCCGGCGATCGGTTCCGGATCCTCGAGATAGACCAGCTCGACGCCGGGCTCCCGCTCGAGGGGATCGAAATCGGTATAGTTGGAAATGCGCGGCAGACGCACCACGCCGATGCGCAGCGCGTCGCCGGCCACCCGGCGGCTCTTGCGGGCCAGCGCCACCGAGTCTTCTTCGGGAAGCTTCAGCTCCAGCCAGGGGATCACGCCCAGCACCGGCACCCCGGTGCGGTCCTGCACCGCCTCGATTCCCGGGCGCAGCAGCGACGGATCGCCGCGGAACTTGTTGATGATCACCCCGGCCACCTGGCTGCGCTCGGCGGGATCGAGCACCGCCAGGGTGCCGACGATCGAGGCGAACACGCCGCCGCGGTCGATGTCCGCCACCAGCAACACCGGGGCCCCGGCCATGGCGGCTGCCCGCAGGTTGGTGATGTCGTGGGCCCTGAGGTTGATTTCCGCGATGCTCCCCGCCCCCTCCAGAACCACTACCTGGTGGGCCGCTGCCAGCCGGTCGAAGGATTCACGCACCCGGGAAAAGGCTTCGCCCTTGAAACCGTGATACTGGGCGACGCTCATGTTGCCCACCGGCCGCCCCTGGATGATGACCTGGGAGCCGGTTTCGGAGTTGGGCTTGAGCAGGACCGGATTCATGTCGGTGTGGGGGGCGATGCCGCAGGCCGCGGCCTGCAGGGCCTGGGCCCGGCCGATCTCGCCCCCTTCCGGGGTAACCGCCGAGTTGAGCGCCATGTTCTGCGCCTTGAACGGCGCCACCGAAAATCCGCGCCGCCGGATCAGGCGGCAGAGCCCGGCGGTCAGAACGCTTTTGCCGACATCGCTGCCGGTCCCGCCGACAAACAGCGCTTTGGTTTTCCGTACCTGCGAGGTGCAGCCGGCCGAGGGCTGGGGGCCGCCCAGATACTTCTCCACATACCCTCTGGGCGTCAGCATCCGGCCGTCCCGAACCCGGGTGTTGCTGTTGCCGATCAGCACCAGCGAGAACATGTCGATCTCTTCTTCGCGGTCGCACAGGGCCCCCAGATCGGTCAGCCGGACCGACTCCCCGGCCCGGCAGGCATTGCGCACGATCCCCACCGGCGTGGCCGGGCCGCGGTGCCGCAACAGGATCTGCCGGGCTTCGCCGATCTGGGCGGTGCGTCCGCGGCTGCGGGGATTGTAGAGGGCGACCACGAAATCGGCCAGACCGGCCGCATCCAGGCGGCGGCGGATGAGGGCCCAGGGGGTCATCAGATCGGAAAGGGAGATCACCGCAAAATCATGCATCAGCGGCGCGCCGAGCCGGGCTGCCGCGGCCTGGACCGCGGAAATGCCGGGCACGATCTCCACCTCGACCGCGCGGTCCTGGCGCAGCTCGAGCGCCAGGCCGGCCATGCCGTAGATGCCGGCGTCGCCCGACGAGACCAGGGCGACGCACCGCCCCGTGGCGGCGATTTCCAGCGCCTGGCGGCAGCGGTCGATCTCCTTCTTCATCCCCGAAGAAATCACCTCCCGCCCTTCCAGCAGCGGTTCGATCAGTTCCAGGTAGGTCTTGTAGCCGACCACCACTTCGGCCGCCTCGATGGCGGCCCGGGCGGCCGGGGTCAGATGGCGGGGATCGCCGGGTCCGAGGCCGACGACATAGAGTGTACTTTTCATGGGCAACTGCGTAAGGAGTTAAAAGGCGAAGCGGAGCACCCGACGGGTCAATGCTGAGGTAATTTTTCCGCCACGGCGATGGTCAGGTTGCCGCGTTTCTTTTTTTTGACCAGCAACGGCCCGCCACCGGCCGAAAGGATGGCGGCGGGCTCGCAGACCCCCTTGGCTCCCACCGCGGCCAGGGCGTGGGCCGAGGCTTCGCTGGGCACCGCGACGGCGTTGAGGTCTTCGGCGGCATGGTATTCGACGGTCAGGTTCCGGCGCCGGGCAAACCGGTGGAGCCCCTCCTCGTCGGCCTTGTCGGTGATGGTGGCGATACAGGCAATGCAGTCCGGAGCCAGAAAGGCACTTTCCAGTTCGGCGGTCACCGCCTCTTCGATCTCTTCGGCGCTCGTTCCCCGGTTGCAGCCGATGCCGACCACCAGATCCCGGGGGCGCAGCACCAGCAGGTTGCGGTGGGCCTTTAGTCCCGGCAGATGCCGGTGGGTGACGAACACCATGCCGGCGGCCCCGGACTGCATGGCCGCGGCAAAATTGGGCACTTCCACCACCTGGGAAAGCTCGTGAAAATAGCAGGCCACCCGGCCGCTGCGGTCGACCAGGGCGATTTTTTTACCTTCCAGCAGCAGGCCGTTGAGCTCGCGGATGTTGGCCACAGGCTCGATGGCCAGGCTTTCGCGGCGGGCCACCTCGTCCCAGGCCGGCAGACCGTTGACGTCGGTGGCGGTGGTGATGACCGCCTGGCCACCGGTCAGCGCCGCCAGCTCGCGGGCCAGCTCGTTGGCTCCGCCCAGATGGCCGGAAAGGAGGCTGATGGCGAAGCGGCCCGCCTCGTCCAGGACCACCACCGCCGGATCGGCGTCCTTGCCCTGCAGGTGTCCCGCCAGCAGCCGGACCACGATGCCGGTGGCCATGATGCAGACCAGCCCCCGGTAGCGACCGAACAGCTCCGGCAGCAGCCGGGCCAGGGGCTGATCGAAATAGCGGCAGCCGTCGGCCTCCCGCAGGCGCCCGGGCAGGTAGAGGTCGACCTCGGCCGCTTCGGCGGCGAGCCGGCGGGCCAGCTTGGCGCCGCCCGGAGTTATGGCGATGATGGCAAGATTCATTTTCCGCTTATAGAGGCATACCGAGCCCACCGAAAAAAGCCGTGAAGGGGACTCGCGTCAGGTCTTGATCCGAAACCCGTGAAAAAAATTCTTGTCGTAGAGCTTTGACTTCTCCGGCACTCCCTGGAGCCTCGCGGCAAGCACTTCGCCGACCAGGATCAGGGCCTGGCGCTTGATGCCCGATGTGGCGACCCGGGCCGCGATATCGGCCAGGGTCCCTTCGATCACCTGCTGGTCCTCCCAGCTGGCCTTGCTGACCACCGCCACCGGGGTTGCGGCGGTGTAAGCGCCGCCGGCCAGCAGCTCGGCCACCACCTGCTCCATCATCGATACCGACAGATAGAGGGCTGCGGTGGCGCCGAGGGCGGCGATGCGGTGGAGCTTTTCCTTTTCGGGCACCGGGGTGCGCCCCTCGATGCGGGTCAGCACGACCGTCTGGGAAACGCCGGGCAGGGTCAGCTCCTGCTTGAGGCTGGCCGCGGCGGCAAAGGCGGCGGTCACCCCCGGAATCACCTGGTAACCGATGCCCAGGGCATCGAGGGCCTCCATCTGCTCCTGGATCGCCCCGTAAACCGACGGATCGCCGGTGTGCAGCCGCACCACCCGCCGGCCCGCGGCCACCGCCTCGGCGATCAGCGCAAGGACCTGTTCGAGGTTCAGCGGGGCGCTGTCATGGGCCCGGGCGCCGGGCTTCAGCTCCTGCAGCAGGGCCCGGTTGACCAGCGATCCGGCATAGATCACCAGATCGGCATTCTGCAGGGCACGCAGCCCCTTGACGGTGATCAGCTCGGGGTCACCGGGGCCGGCCCCGACGAAAATTACCGAGGCGCTATCGTTCACGACCCCTCCTTATTTTTTGACGATGACCATGGACAGGTAATCGAGATCCGCGTCGGTCACCCGGTCCAGGTCGTGAAAAACCGCCTCTCCGGGCAGCCCGACCCGCTTCACGTAAACCGCCTTCGGCACGAGGCCGAGGGTGCCGAGCAGATCGCGGATGCGGCCGAAAACCCGGTGAACCTTCATCAGGACGATGGTGTCGAACTGCTCGAGGGTCCGGGTCAGCTGCGCTTCCTCGTAGGTGGCGGGCAACACCGCGAGCCGCTCGTCCGCGAGCCCCAGCGGTAGACCCGCAAGGGCTGCGGCGGTATTGATCGAGGACACCCCGGAGACGATCTCCACCGGGATGTCGGGGTAGAACCGTTGCAGTTTCCGGTAAAGGTAGAGAAACGTACTGTAGAGAAACGGATCGCCGATGGTGACGAAGACCACCGTCTTGGCCTGGTTGACAAACCCGGCCACCTCGTGGGCCGAGCACTCCCAGTCGGCATCGAGCCCGGACTGATCCCGGCGCATGGGAAACACCTGGGTCACCAGCTGTTGGCGCTGCGGGTCGATGAGCCCCGCGATGATCGAGTGGGCGATGGAGGGTTTGCCCGGATCGCTCACCGGCGTGACGACCACGTCGGCCTCGCGGATCAGGCGGGCGCCCTTGAGGGTCAGCAGTTCCGGGTCGCCGGGCCCGACCCCCACGGCAATTAAACGAGGTTGCATGAAAAATCCTTGGGCAAAGGCGCGGAGCCCGTGCCAGAGCGGTTGAGGTCTTCGGCGCGGATTATTCCTTGACCGCCACCAGCACGTAGACCGGGTTGTAGGCCTCGAACATCTTGTAATCGGTGAGCGGGCGGGTGCGGGCGATGTTGACCGTGGTGACCTCCACCTGGTAGCCGGCATTGTCGAAAAACTCGTTGGCCGCGGTCAGGGTGTCGAGGGTCACCGCGTTGAGGACGATGCGGCCGTCGGCCGGCAACCGATTGTCGACCGCCTGAAGGATTTCGTACAGGTTGCCCCCCGAGCCGCCGATGAAGACCCGGTCCGGGTCGGGCAGGGTCTCCAGGCAGCCGGGCGCCTCGCCCTCGACGAGGGTCACATGGCGGGCGTTGAACTTGCCCATGTTCTCCTTCATGAAGGCGACGCACTGGGGATTGCGCTCCACCGCATAGACCCGCCCGTTGGGCAGCAGGTGGTCGGCCTCGATGCTCACCGAACCGGAGCCGGCGCCGATGTCCCAGAGGGTCATGTCGTGACGCAGCTTGAGCTTGGCCAGGGTGATGACCCGGACCTCTTCCTTGGTGATCAGCTTCTTGATGGTGGAGAACTCCTCGTCGGGGATTCCCAGGGTCGGCACGTATTCATCGCCGCCGGCCTCGTATTCCTTGATGAGGATCAGCACGTTGAGGGGGGCCGCCTCGATCTCCGGCAACCCGCGCAGGTCGGTGGTAATGATCCTTTCCTCGGCGGTGCCTAGATTTTCGCACAGATAGGCCGCGTAGCCGTCCCGGCCCCGCTCGATCATTTCGCTGGCGATGGCCGCTGGGGTGTTGACCTCGTCGGTGAGAACCGCCGCCTTGTCGTTGGCGACGATCCGGTCCACCGCCCCCTTGACCCCACGACCGTGCGCCGAAACGAAGATGGCATCGTCCCAGGGGACCTTGATCTTGGCGAAAGCGTACTGGACGGAACTGACGTTGGGAACGAATTCCAGCTCATCCTCGGGAAGGTTACGCAGCAGATAGCGGCCGATGCCGAAAAACAGCGGATCGCCCGAGGCCAGCACCACGGCCTGACGGTCTCGTTTTTTCAAGCGCTCGACCACCTCGCCGAGATTGCTGCCGATGACGACCTTTTCTCCGGTAAAATCCGCAAACAGGTCGAGCTGACGCTCACCGCCAAGCAGAATACCGGCCTGACGGATCAGATCGAGGGCCCGGCTGCTGAAGCCTTCCTGCCCCTCGACCCCCGCGCCGATGACGTAGATCCTTTTCATGGTTTCCCTTCCCGGTCCGGTTCAGCCGGCCACTCGCCGAAGCGGGCAGCCGGTTGCCCGTCGTATCCGACCAACAGGATGCCGATAGCGGCCCCCGGGGCCCATTGCCGGCAGCGCCGCAGCGCCTGCCGGGCCACTTCATCCACCAACCCGCCACCCGGCGCGAGGCCTTCGAACACCTCCCGGGCCGTGTTGGCACACTCTATCTTTTTCGTCTCGGCTTCGTCAAGGCCGATGGCCTCTGCCCAATCGGCCAGACACCTGAGATCGAGACGGGAGGCACTGACGTGGGTCTGATAGTGGCCGCAGGCGATCTTGACCAGCTTGGCGAACTGGGCCGCCAGCACGACCGAGGCAAATCCCCGCCGGTGGCAGGCCTCGAGGGCGTAGCCGACATGGTCCCCCATCATCACCAGGGCCTCCTCCGGCAGCGCCAGGCTCTGCTGGGCGGCCAGTTCGCTGGTGCGCCCGGTGGACAACACCAGGGTCCGGCAGCCCGCGGCCCGGGCCACCGCCAGGGCCACCTCCAGGGTGTCGGTCCAGGCCTTGTGGGAGATCGGCCGGACCACCCCAGTGGTCCCCAGAATCGAGAGGCCGCCGACAATCCCCAGCCGCTCGTTGAGGGTCCGGCGCGAGCGCTCCGCGCCGTCGGGGATCGAGATGGTCACCTGAAGGGTCTTGCCCCCGGAGAGGCTGGGGAAGACCGAAGCGACCGCTTCAAGGATCATCCTTCGCGGCACCGGGTTGATCGCCGGCTCTCCCACCGCAACCGCCAGCCCGGGCTTGGTGACCCGGCCGATGCCCCGGCCACCGCTAATGACTACCTCGACCGGGGCGCCCGCCCGGATTCGCCCCGGTTCGGGAGGGCAGGCACAGGTCGCTGTCCCGGCCTGCTTTGCGAAGGCCACCTCGGCATGGACCTCGACCCCGTGGGTGACGTCCGGGTCGTCGCCGGCATCCTTGACCACGAAGCAGCAGGCCCGCTCCCGGGAAAAAACCTGGCCACCCAGCTCAAAACGGGCGGTGAAGCCGGCCGGGAGATCGACTTCAACCTCCTCGATGCGGCGCTGGTCGCGCAGCATCAGGGCCGCCCCCTTGGCGGCGGCGGCGGCGCAGGCCCCGGTCGTGAAGCCGTAGCGAAGTTCTTTTGCCGCCATCTCAGACCCTGGAGATGACATCCTGCACCGACAGCAGGCGCAGGATTTCCCGCCGGGCCTCGCCGACCGTCAGGGGGACGTGGTGCAGCTTGATGTGGTCGCGGGTTTTGAGCAGGTGCATCAGTTCGGCCACCAACGGCAGATTGAGCTGGGCCTTTTCCATCGCCTCAGGATCGCCGAAGACCTGGTCGGGAGTCCCATAACGCAGCATCTGCCCCTTGCTGAGAATCGCGATCCGGCTCATGAACAGGGGGACCAGATCGACCACGTGGGTGGCCATGATCATGGTGATCCCCTCTTTCTTGTTCAGGTCCTCAAGCAGGTGCATCAGCGAGTGCACCCCCCAGGGATCGAGTCCGGCGGTCGGTTCATCGAGGACGATGACCTGAGGTTCCATGGCGAGGATTCCGGCCACGCAGACCCGCTTTTTCTGCCCGTGGGAGAGGGCGTGGATCGACTTGCGGCCGTAATCCTGCATTTCCACCATGTGCAGCGCCTTGTGGACCCGCTCCTTGACCCGCTCCGGGGGCAGCCCCAGGTTGGTCGGGCCGAAGGCCACGTCCTCTTCCACGGTGGAGGCAAACAGCTGATCGTTGGGATCCTGGAAGACGATGCCGACCCGGCTGAAGACATCCCGGTCCTCGACGCTCTCGATCGGCTTGCCGTCGAGCAGCACCCGGCCCAGGGTCGGCCGGAACAGGCCGTTGAGATGCTTGATCAGGGTCGATTTGCCGCAGCCGTTGGCGCCCAGAATCGCCAGAAACTCACCGTCGGCGATTTCCAGGTTGATCCCGTTGAGGGCGGGCGTGCCGTCTTCGTAGGTGTAATGCAGGTTCTCGATCTTGATCATGACAAATGCAACACCTTCATTTGTTGGGGGCAGGCACGAGACCTGCCCTAGCGCAAGGCGAACAGGCCGGCCAGAATCATCAGCCCCAGGGTCAGCACGATCCAGTCGCGCCTCGGCAAAGCACCGGGCGCGGCCGTGGTGAGAACCCCACGGTAGCCGCGGCAGCGCATGGCGGCGAAGCTGCGCTCGGCCCGGTCATAGGTGCGCAGGATCAGCATCCCCCCGAGGATGCCGACCGAACGCATGGCGCTGCGAAAATCGACGAAGCCGAGGCGGGCCTTCTGGGCATTGCGGATACGCACCCCTTCCTCGAGCAGCAGAAAGATATAGCGATACATGATCAGAGCCAACTCCACCAGCACCGGCGGACAGCGAAAAAACCGTGCCGCCCGCATCAGCTCCGGCAGCGGGGTGGTCAGGGAAAAGAACAGCAGCACCCCCATGCCGCCGACAATCCGCGATCCCAGCTCGAGCCCCCGCAGCACGCCTCCCGAATGAATGGCCAGCTGGAAAGAGAACAGGGAAAAGGAGATCAGCGGGGTTCCCTGCTGATACCAGAACAGCTGGGTGAGAAAGGCGACGACCGCGAGAAGGGCCGGAACCGCCATGCGCTTGACAAACGCCGCCGGCCGCACCCCCGAGCCCGTCACCAGCAAAAAGGAGAAAATCGCCAGCGCCAGCGGGGCCTTGAGCCCCCCTGCGGTCAGGTTGACCGCCAGGGCTGCGACCAGCAGCACCAGCTTGATGCGCCCGTCCAGGGCGACCAGCAGTCGCCGGTTGTCGCCCTGGGCATCGATGAAATGGTGGGCGCCACCCATCAGTCCGGCGTCCCCGAATCCTCTTTACCGGCGACAAAGACCTTGTGCCAGTAGTAGCCCATGACAAAACCGCCGATCCCGCCGGCCAGGGCGAAAAGAAACAGCAGCAGATCCCCCTGATCGGTATCGATGAAAGGATCGCGGGCTTCGCGTCCGAGATCCCTGGCGTATTTTTCGACCACGGTCTCGTCGACCCCGGGCCATTTCGGCTTTTCTTCTTCCGCCCCCAGGGAACCGGCTCCGAGCAGGCCCAGCAACAAGACCACCAGGAGGATTCGCTTCATGCCTTCACCTCCGCGCCGACCTTGAGCTTGCGCAGGATATCGGGCCGGTGCTTGCGCACGTAGACCAGAATGCCGCCGGTGACCGCGCCTTCGAGCAGCGACAGCGGCACCTGGGTCGGCATGAACGCCAGATAGATCTGGCCGAGCACCACCCAGAAAGACTGGGTTCCGTGCAGGGCCAGGGCCATTTCGAAAGAGGTGCCGAGATAGGTCACCAGATCGGCCGTCATGCCGGCCAGGAATCCGCACCAGAACAGGGGCAGGCTCAGTTTGCGACCGATCCAGAAGGCGGCAAAGCCGGAAAACGACCCCATGACCCCCATGGAAAAGGTGTTGCCGCCGAGGGTGGTCAGCCCGCCGTGGGCCAGAAAAAGCGCCTGGAGCAACAGGGAGATGAACGCCACCACGACACTGGCGAAGGGCCCCAGGAAAATGGCGCTGAGACCGGTTCCGGCCGGATGAGCGGTACTGCCGGCCACCGGAACGGGAATCGGAAAACAGCTGAAGACGAAAACCGCCGCGCCGAAAATTCCCAGCAGCGGAAGGTAGGCCGGGTCGGCTTTTTTGCTCAGGGAAATCCGCCGCACCCCCCAGCCGACAAACGGCGCCGCCAGCACAAACCAGAAAATGGCCCAACCGGCCGGGAGAATCCCTTCGGAGATGTGCATGGCGCGGGCGGTGGCCGGCTGCAGGAGCAGGCCGGCGGCTAGGAGCGCTGCCAGAGTCGGGAACTTTACGGAGCGATCGGGTAGCATCAGACCTCCTCGGCGAGGATCATCAGGGCGTTGAGAATGGCGGCGGCAATCGCCGACCCCCCTTTGCGGCCGCGACAGGTAATGAAGGGCAGGCCCGAGGCGAGCAGGGCTTCCTTCGATTCCTCGGCGCCGACAAAGCCCACCGGCACCCCGACCACCAGAGCGGGCCGGACCGCCCTCTGTTCGGCCAGTCGCAACAGCTCGAACAGGGCCGTCGGTGCGTTGCCGAACAGGTAGATGCCGCACCCTTCGGCCACGCCGCGGCGGGTCGCGACGATCGAGCGGGTGATCCCTTCGGCGCGGGCGGCGCGGGCGACCTCCGGGTCGGCAACGTGACAGCCGAGCGGCGCTCCGAAACCGGCCAGACGGCTCTTGTTGACCCCGGAAAGCACCATGTTGGTGTCGCACAGGATGCCCTCGCCCCGTTTCAGGGCCGCGAGACCCGAGTCGAGGGCATCGGCGGAGAACCGGGTGGTCCGGGCGAACTCGAAATCGGCGGTGGTGTGAACGATGCGCCGCACCACCGGCCACTGGCGGGGATCGTAATCGTGCGCCCCCACCTCGGCATCGATGATTTCGAAGCTTCTGGCCTCGATCTCCAAGGGATTAACAATAACATCGGTCCCGCTCATTGCAATGCTCCGGTCAGGATACGGCTTGGTTCGACCCGGGGTTCCAGCCCGCTTCGCTGATCGATTCTTCGATCCGCTCGCAGACGATCTCGCCCAGCTTGGGGTGAACGCCCAGCGGCTTGCCGAGGATCATCTCCAGGCCCGGGTAGCGCCGGCCGGCCTCTTCCATTTCGGCGGGCAGGTCCTCCAGGACATGGGCCCCGGCGAACAGGAAGTAGGGGAAGAGCAGGATCCGGGTCGCGCCGCGCGCGACACAGGCATCGATCCCCTTCTGGATGTTCGGAGCATGCTGCTCGCGAAAGGCGACTTCGACGATCGCGTAGCCGGTCAGAGGCTGGACCATTTCGGCGACAGCGTGCAGGGCGTGGTTGGCCTCGGGGATACGGGATCCGTGTCCCATCAACAGAATTGCCGTGCTCATGTTTATGGTTACTCCTTTGGATGAAAAAAGCCCCCGGCAAGCTGGGCCGGGGGCTGGATACACGACGCCCCCCGATCCCTTTTGCCGTCCGTGATCGGTTAAGTTTCCAGGCAGGCTTTCTGGCTCCGGGATCTTCCCTTGCTCTCCCCTTCCCGCACCGCTTGATGGCGATGCAGTGGGCCGGATCGAGATCCGATGAGAGGTCGGTCCCCCGTTACAGCGGCGGGTCCGCGGGAGAATCGCACTCCCTTTCCTGCGCCTGGAAACGTTATTTTTTTCGTAGGGGCGAACCTCAGGTTCGCCCGCCTGGTATTGGTGTTGTGCAGAGGGCAGACCCGAGATCCGCCCCTACCTCAGATTTTATCCCCCTTCAGATCCCCGGCGAACAGCTTGCCGGCACCGCGCGAGGCGCAGAAGTCGCCGCACATGGTGCAGGTCTGTTCGTCCTCGGGGGTGCGGCTGGCGCGGACGGCCCTGGCGTCTTCGGGAAACAGGGCCAGTTCGAACTGCCGGTTCCAGTCGAGGTCGCGGCGCGCCTTGCTCATCGCCTTGTCGCGCTCGCGCCCTTTTTCGGGGTACTTGTTCATGTCGCCGATGTAGGCGGCGACCTTGGCGGCCTTGACCCCCTCGACCACGTCCTGCTCGTTGGGCAGAGCCAGGTGCTCGGCCGGGGTGATGTAACAGATCAGATCGGCGCCATAGCGACTCGACTGGGCGGCGCCGATGGCCGCGGTGATATGGTCGTAGCCGGGAGCGACGTCGGTGGCGATCGGCCCGAGCATGTAGTAGGGGGCGCCGCCGCTCATCCGTTTCTGCAGCTGGATGTTCCCTTCGACCTCGTCGAGGGGCACATGTCCCGGCCCCTCGACCAGCATCTGGCAGCCCATTTCGCGACCGAGTTCGGCCAGCTCGCAGTTGATGAGCAATTCCTGGATCTGCGCCCGGTCGGAGCTGTCGTGAATCGCCCCGGCGCGCAGGCCGTTGCCCAGGGAAAGTACCGTATCGTATTTTTTCAGAATGGATACCACCCGGTCGAATTTCTCGTAAAGGGGATTCTCCCGGCCGTTGGCCAGCATCCAGGCGACCATGCTGACCCCGCCCTTGCTGACCAGCCCGCCGTAGCGGTAGCCCTGTTTTTTCAGCCGTTCGATGGTGTAGAGGTTGATGCCGCAGTGCACCGCCATGAACGCCATGCCGTCCGCGCACTGCTTTTCGATCAGCTCGAAGAGCAGCTCCTCGTCGAGCCGGTTGGGGTCGCCGTACTTGCGGGCCGCCTCGCAGAAGGCCTGGTAGAGCGGGACGTTGCCCACCGGCAGGTCGACGGCGCCGATCACCTCGCGGCGCACCCGGTCGAGATCGCCGCCGACCGAAAGCTCCATCAGGGTGTCGGCCCCGGCGCGCTGGGCGGCTTTTGCCTTGCTCACCTCGGCGGCGTAGTCGACGATATCGCTGGAGGTGCCGATGGAGGCGTTGACCTTGGTCCGCAGCCCCTTGCCGATGCCCACCGCTTGCGGCTGGCGGTTGTGGTTCCAGGGGATGACGATCTTCCCCTCGGCGACCATCTGCCGGACGTATTCGGGGGTGACCTGTTCATTCTCGGCAACGGCCGCCATTTGCGGAGTCACCACCCCCTGACGGGCGTATTCAATCTGGGTTGCCATTTATAAATCCTCCTGAAAATCTTTTTTCACCGCAGAGGGCGCAGAGAAAAACCTTAATTCAAAATCCCGGTCGGCCACCGATGACGTCTGATAAGGTCTAATGGTTATTATAAATCCAAACCTCAAAGACTTATCTCTGCGGTTAATCGCTTTTGGCTTTAAGGCAGAATTCAACAAAATTTCTCGCCACCTGCGGGTTGCTGCCGAAATGCAGATGCACGTAGGAGCCGAGCACGTTGCCGATAAGGTAGCCTTCTTCACCGGCATCCTCTCCGGCGCGACGGGTCAGACGGTACGCCCGGGGAACCTCGGCCGGCATTGCCATGTCCGAGTAGTGAAACTCGTGGCCGCGGAGGGTCGTTCCGGTCGGCCCCAGGGGCGAATCGGCGGCCAGGGTCACCTCGCGGTAGCCCAGCGCCCGGCGGCGCGGCAGCATCTGCGCCCGGGCGGGAAAGACCCCGGCCATCGGCGCCCCGTCGATACTGCGGGCCAGAGCCATGAATCCGCCGCACTCGGCGTAGACCGGCAGACCCTTCGCGGCCAGCTCCCGAATCTGCGCCAGCAGGCTGCTGTTCTGCGCCAGCTTCGCCGCGTGCAGCTCGGGATAGCCGCCCCCCAGATAGAGCCCGTCGAGCCGGTCGGGCAATCGCTCGTCGGCCAGGGGCGAAAAGAAGACCAGCTCCGCACCGGCCCGCTCGAGCAGCTCGAGATTGTCCGGGTAATAGAAGCAAAAGGCCGCATCCCGGGCCACCCCGAGCCTGACCCGGCCCGATGCGGGCCGCTGCCGCCCCGCAACCGCGACCGGCTCGTCGCCGGTTCGGCGGCCGGCCTCGGCCAGCAGGCGATCGAGGTCGAGGTGGTTCTCCACCAGGTCCGCGGCCCTCTCGAAAAAGCCATGATCGCTCCGGGCATCTTCGGCGGTGACCAGCCCCAGGTGCCGCTCGGGCATCGCCAGTTCCGCCTGCCGCGGCAGGCATCCCAGCACCGGCGGAAGGCCCGGAACCGAGGCCATCGCCTCGCGCAGCATAGCCGCGTGTCCGGGGCTACCGACCCGGTTGAACACCACCCCGGCAAAGCCCAGCCCGGGGTCGAAGGTGGTGAAGCCCTTGACCACCGCGGCGGCGCTGCGGGCCTGGGCCCGGGCATCGACCACCAGCACCAGCCGACCGCCCAGCCAGCGGGTGATCTCGGCGGTACTGCCGGCATCCGAATTTCCGGCGGCTCCGTCGAACAGCCCCATCACCCCTTCGATAACCGCCAGATCGGCCCCGGCGCAGCCCCGGGCGTAGCAGTCGCGAACCCAGCCCTTGCTGCACATCCAGCCGTCCAGGTTGCGGGAAACCCGCCCGCAGGCCGCGGAGTGATGACCGGGGTCGATAAAATCGGGACCGACCTTGAAGGGGGCCACGATCAGTCCCCGGCGCTTCAACGCCGCCAGCAGGCCCAGGGTGATGGTGGTCTTGCCGCAGCCGCTGGAGGGGGCTGCGATGACGATGGGGTTCAAATCAGTCAATTTTCGCCTGCAGCGCAACCGTTGAGCAATTTGACCACGCTGATGCCGTCGGGGTAGTAATCGACAATGTTCAGGCAGCCGTAGGTCTGTTCGACGCTGAACAGCCGGTCGAGGGGCGCGCCGATGGCATCGAGCAGTATCACCCGATTGAGACCGCCGTGGCCGACCACGACGATCTCCTCTCCCCGGTGCCGGCCGACCAGTTCGCGGATTACCGGCCGCACCCGGCGGGCCATGTCCAGAGTGCTTTCGCCGTGCGGAACCCGGTAGTTGACCAGATCGTTGAGCCGGGCCTGCCATTCGTCGGGGTAGCGGGCCTGCAGCTCGCTCCAGGTCTTGCCCTCCCAGTGACCGATATTCAGCTCCCGCAGCTCGGGCCTGGGAATCGGATCGAGTCCGTGCCGAGCGGCCAGGATCCGCGCCCCGTCCAGGCAGCGGGCGAGGTCGCTGGTGTAAACCGCGGCGATGGCCTGGTCGGCCAGGCGTTCGGCCAGCCGCTGGTACTGGGCCCGGCCCAGGTCAGTCAGCAGCACATCCCCCTGACCGTTATAGCGTTTTTCTTCGAACCCCTCGACCTGGCCGTGACGCAGCAGATACATGCGGGTGTGGGTCATCTGTGCCAAGGACTCACCCCTGATCGGAAAAAATGGCCAGCACCAGCAGCAGGCTCAGCACTTCGACGATCTCGGTGGCCGCCCCCAGCACGTCGCCGGTCACCCCGCCGAGCCGGGCATTGAAATACCGCATCAGGACCATGGTGGCCAGGCCGAGCAGGAAAATCAGGAAGATGCTCTCCATGCCGAACAACACCAGCCCGGCGAGCAGCAGGGTGACACTGGCGACGATCATCTCCCGCTCCCCGACATGGTCGACGAAGACCTCGCCGGTGCCCCCCTCGGCGCGAATATAGCGGCAATAGGAGCCGAGGGCCACCTGCACCCAGCGGCCGGCGGCGGGCATGAAGATCAGGGCCGCCGATTTCATCGACGCCGGCACATGGTAGAGCGAAAGATACTTGAGCAGCAGCACCATCACCAGACCAACCACCCCCATGGGGCCGACCCGGCTGTCCTTCATGATGCGCAGCACCCCCTCACGGTCCTTGCCGCCGGCCAGCCCGTCGATGAGGTCGGCGATGCCGTCCAGGTGCAGGGCACCGGTGGCGGCAATCAGGATCAGAATCAGCAGGCAGTCGAGAACCGCCCGCGGTATGAAGGGGGCCAGCGCCCAGTTCAGAACCACCAGGCCAAGGCCCAGGGCCAGACCGATGGCCGGGAAAAACGCCATGCTGCCGGCCAGCCGCTGCGGTTCCACGGAGAGCCCCCGGGCCACCGGAAAGATGGTCAAAAAGGCCCCGGCGATGCGAAAGTCTTCAAACTCCCGCTTCATTCCCCGGCCCCCTCGGAGACTCCGGCATCGTCAAAGGTGCGCACTTCGCGCAGGGCCTGCAACGAAGCCTCGATGATTTCCATGGCCAACGCGCCGCCGGTCCCTTCGCCCAGGCGCATGTCGAGGTTGAGAATGGGGCGTTGGCCGATGCGTTCAAGCATGTGGGTGTGACCGATCTCCACCGACTGATGGGCGGCAAAGATGTAATCGCGGACGTGGGGGTGCAGCTCCGAGGCGATCAGCGCGCCGGCCGTGGAGATGAACCCGTCCACCACCACCGGGCTGCCGACCGCGGCACAGCCCAGAACCAGGCCGGCAATGCCGCCGATCTCGTAACCGCCGACCTTGGCCAGCACGTCCAGCGGATCCTGGGGATCGGGGAGGTTGAGCCGCAGGCCCTGCTCGATGACCCGGACCTTGTTGGCCAGGGCGGCATCGTCGATGCCGGTTCCCCGGTGGGTGACCTGCGCCACCGGCAGGGCGGAAAAAGCCGCGACCACCGCCGCCGAAGGGGTGGTGTTGCCGATCCCCATGTCGCCGGTGCCGACCAGGTCGATCCCCTGCTCCCGGCACCAGAACGCCAGCTCGATGCCGGTTTCCAGGCAGCGGACCGCCTCCTCCCGGGTCATAGCCGGCCCCTTGGCGAAATTGCGCGTGCCGCGGCCGACCTTTTTCAGCAGCAGCCCCTCCCTCGGCTCGAATTGGTGATCCACCCCCATGTCGACGACGATGACCTCGGCCCCCGCGTGGCGGGCCAGGGCGTTGATCGCCGCGCCGCCGTCGAGAAAATTGTAGACCATCTGCGGGGTGACCTCGCGGGGAAAGGCACTGACCCCTTCATCGACCACACCATGATCGCCGGCAAAAGTAAAAACGACCTTTCGGCGGACCGCCTCGCGGCCAGTGATGGCAACGAAGCGCCGGGCGAACTCTTCCAGGCGTCCGAGGGAGCCCCGCGGCTTGGCCTGGCGGTCGAGACGGGCCTGGATTGCGGCCATTCGAGCCGGATCGACGGGCCGGATGCGGCTCAGGGCGGACTGCAGATCAACAGCGCTCATGGGGTGCCTCCTTGGGGGCCGGACAGGTGATATAGATTCGAATCGACCATCATTTATTTGAGCTTCATCGGGATCCCCGAAACCACCAGCCACGCCTCGTCGGCGACGGCGGCCAGGCGCTGATTGACCGTTCCCGCCAGGTCGCGAAACCGCCTGGCCAGCCGATTCTCGGGGACGATCCCGAAGCCGACCTCGTTCGACACCAGAAACAACGGTGCCTCGATCTGCGGCACCACCGCCAGCAGGCGATCGACCTCGGCCAGAACCGGTTCGGTTTCCTCGCCATGATGGAACAGCAGGTTGCTCAGCCACAGGGTTACGCAATCAAGGAGAAGTCCCCCCATGCCCGCCGCGGCTTCGGGGAGCCGCTGTGCCAGCTGCAGCGGCTCCTCCAGGGTTCGCCAGCGCTCGCCCCGCACCTGCTGGTGCAGCCGGACCCGCGCGGCCATCTCGACATCGTCGATGCCGGCGGTCGCGACGTAGAGCAGCGAGCCGTCGCACTGTTCGGCCCGGCTCTGGGCATAGCCGCTCTTGCCCGAGCGGGTGCCGCCGGTGACAAAGATCAGCGCCCCCACGCTTCAGTACTCGATTCCGCGCCGGGCCGCAATGCCGGCCTTAAGCGGATGTCTGACCGCCTCCAGGCGGGTGATCAGGTCGGCGCGCTGCAGCACCTCGGCCGGGGCATGGCGGCCGGTCAGCACCAGTTCGGTTCCCCCAGGCCGGTTTTCCAGCAGGTCAAGGACCGACGCCAGCGGCAGATAGCCGCGATGAACGGCGTTATTGATCTCGTCGAAAATCACCAGGTCAAAAGACGCACCCGCCAGCCGGCGGCAGGCTTCGGCGAAGGTTTCGACAACGTTGCGGGCCACCGCCTCGCGGTCCGGCCGCCGGCCGATGACGCCGAGCCCCGAGGTCAGAATTTCCAGCCCCTGCGCCCCCTGCAAAAAGGCAACTTCGCCACTTGGCGGATCGGCCGGCTTGAGCAGCCGCACCAGCAGCACCCGTAATCCCTGCCCGAGCGCCCGCACCGCCAGTCCGACCGCGGCGGTGGTTTTACCCTTGCCTTCGCCGGTATAGACCTGAATCAGTCCCTGTTCCACCTGCTTCATCCTATCGACGCCCCACCCTGCCGGGGGGCCGAAATGCAAGACCCCGGACTCTGTTGGGAGTCCGGGGTCTTGATTGAAGCAGATCCCGAACCCCTCCCGCGAAAGGTTCGCCTGAGGGGGCCGGAACCAATCGAAAGATGATACTCTATCGAACGGTTCGGCCCCGTCCATCCGGGCAGGTCTCCTGGCTCGTGGATCAACTTACTGGCCGGCCCTTCCCATCCCCAACGAGGACAGTGGCGTCTTCCGGCGTTCATCACCACACACAGTTGCGGGGCAGCGAGGGCTTCTCACCCTCTTCCCTATTCTCCCGCCTTCGCCAAGCGATAGCGGGCACCCGAATGTCAGATTGTTTATATCTTGTAACAAAGGAGCGAAGAGCCTGTCAACGAAATAACCCTCGTCTAGGGGGCGAGAGCCGTCTCGATCCTCTGCCAGATTTCGTCGCGACCTTCACGGCTTATGGAGGAAAACAGGCTGAATGCATCGAGGGTCAGACCGGTGGCTTCGAGGATCGGCTTGAGCTGGGCGGCCCGCCGGTTCCGGCTGATCTTGTCGACTTTGGTGATGACCGGGATCGTGGGGATCTCATACTCCTCCAACCAGTCGAGCAGCTGCAGGTCCTCTTCGCGGGGAACCCGGCGGATATCGAAAAGCACGACGACCGCCCTCAGGGTCTGGCGCTTCTCCAGGTAGGTGCGGATCATCGGCCCCCACTGTTTTTTAACCGCCAGGGGCACCTTGGCGAAGCCGTAACCGGGAAGATCGACCAGGGAGAACTCGCCGTTGATTTCAAAAAAATTGAGCAGTTGGGTGCGTCCGGGGGTGGAGGAGGTACGCACCAGGGACTTGCGGTTCACCAGCACATTGACCAGGGAACTCTTGCCCACGTTGCTGCGTCCGGCAAAGGCCACCTCGGGCAGAGCGTCGGCAGGATAGTTGCCGGGATTGGTTGCGCTTTTGATAAAAACAGCCGACCGGATATTCACAGCGGGGATACTCCTTGCAAATCGGGACCGCGGCCCGTGCCCGACCGCATCGCCGGCATGCTAGCACAATGCTCTGCCCAAGGAAAGAACCATGCGTTTCTGCCCTGCCTCCCAGCGGTCCCTCCCCGACTCGGCGACAAAGGATGCCAAGGATTTTATCCCCCGCCCGACCCGCAAAAACCATTGATTTTTTTTTCAAAAACTGTTAGTTAGGAGGCTGGCAATGGGCCCTCTGGCTGCCTCGCCGGCTCCAGCCGAATCCCGGAAGTCGCCTCAACCGAGCGTCAGGCCGCAGGTTTTTCACGGCATCCCCCGTTAATGCATTCCACATGAGGGGACAGCCTACCTGCCGCCCGCTTCCCACCGGCATCGGATCGATCAATCCGCAGGGGGCTGGAGGTTGAGCGTTGGAAAGGTCTCTTCAATTCCCTGGTTCGAATATTGCTTCACTCATCGATTTGACGATTGATCACCGTTCGCTCTATCTAACCTGCGATACTTTGGATTTTTATAAACTTTTCAAAAAGGAGACCTTTGAAATGAATGTTTGCAAGCGGATAAGCATTATCGGCATCCTGGCTTTCCTTCTGGTGCTGCAGGTGAGCGCGGCTTTTGCCGGCGATACCCGGCCTGGCAAGTTCGTCACCATCGAAGGCCAGGAAATCGCCTTTTTCCGCATCGACGGAAGGGATACCATCAAGGGCTGGCTGAACGGAACCGCCATCGACATCCCCATCGACACCGTATCGCAGATTGTCTTTTTTGACAGCCCCAACGTCAACTACAGTATTTTCGGCAACGACATCAGCGCGGGCGAAATGGAAGTTACCCGCAAAGCCGACGGTAAGTCCTACTTTCTACAGGATGCCTTCCTCCCTTCCGACTGCGACTGCACCTACCTGACCTACACCTATCGCAACCCCTTTACCGATGAAACCAATCAGGGCAATACGGCTCTGGACGGGTTGCGTAAAATCATTTTTTTCGAAGAGAACCGAAATAACTAATAACTCTTTCCGGTTCCGAGAATTCAAAATCACCAAAGCCGAGGCGGCGGTCTGACTGACCCCGCCTTTGGTTTATCCGGCAGCCGGAAAGACCCTGACCAGCCCTGCCTCCTCGTCACCAGGTAGGCTGGACAATCTTTTCAGGTGTGCTATAAATTCCCCGATGATTTAACGCGGCTGGAGCAGCCGCCGGATCCAAAACCGAATGGAGGGAACGATGCTTAGCCAGAAACTGCAGGACGCCTTGAATGAACAGATGAAAAACGAATTTTTTTCGGCCTATCTCTACATGGCCATCGCCGGCTATTTCGAATCCGAGGATCTGCCCGGAATCGCCAGTTGGATGAGGGTTCAGGCCCTGGAAGAATTGACCCACGGCGAGAAATTCTTCAACTTCATCGCCGAAACCGGCGGACGCACGGCCCTCCGGGGCTTTGATGCCCCCCAGAACGAATACGCCTCACCGCTGGACGCCTTCCAATACGGACTCAAGCATGAGAATTTCGTCACCGACAGCATCAACAAGCTGATGGATCTGGCCAAGGAAGAGAGCAATCACGCCGCTCAGATTTTTCTGCAGTGGTTCGTGACCGAACAGGTCGAGGAGGAGGCCAGCTTCGGGCTGATCCTGCGTAAGCTCGAACGTATCGGCAACGACGGCAACGGCCTGCTGCGCCTCGACGAGGAACTGGGCCAGCGGGTCTTTACCCCGCCGGCCGCTGCTGCGGAATAGCCTGAACCCCAACAAATCAAAGGGGGCGGTCCGAAGACCCAAGCCGTTAGCTTAAAGTGTTGCTAAAAAGTCCTTTTCCCCCTGACAAGTCAAGAATGTCAGGGGGATTTTTATTGTTATCACAACAGGTTAAGAGATAGGCAACGACATTCCTGCCTCAGGATTTTGCCTCTCCAAAAATTCTTGACTGGAAATTTTTGAAGCTCCCTCTTTCCCCGACCGGCCCGGACCTTCACGTTGCAGGCTTTCGCGCCCTCCTTATCGCCGGGACCCGGGCGCCGATAGGGGGCCAGTGCCGCAGGATCTCGTCCTCAGTGTAAACCCTGTCGGCCAGCCCCAGTCGCATGGCCGGTGTTTTCCCGTCCTTGCCGGTCTCGATGTAGTTGTACCAGACGCGGAAGATCTCAAGTAACAGCCCCACCTGGGCCGGATTGTACGGGCTGTACCCATGCCATACCCGGCGGGTACTGCTGGCGCTGGCAATAGGCCGCTCAAGCTGCGACAGGTTGCGCCTGACCTGGGCGAAGAATCTGTCGACGGCATGCAGGCTCGCCTTTAGGTGCAGCCGCACCAGATGCTCGTCTTCGTAGTCAAACCCCGCCTTCTTGATGTTTGTCAGATAGCAGACTGCCTTCTCCGGCTCACTCATGTCGGGAAAGGGGAAGATGAGCCAGCGGTCGCGCCACCTGCCTAACTCCTTCAGCTCCTTAAGGTCGGCGGTTGCCTTGATGACGCGCAGGTCATGATCGCTCACCTCGTCGTAGGCCCAGCTCTTTGCGCGAAACTCCTGCAAATCCGCGATACTCCTATTGTAAAGGGCCAGTTTTTGCGGGTTGGTCAGCTCCTTGGCAATACGGACATAGAAGGCGTCACAGCGCTTCTCCAGTATCCAGTCGGAAAAGACGGCCATGACCGCCGCCCGCAGCCCCGACTCCTGATCGCAGTAAAAGCGGAGTTTTTCGGTGCTGCCCAGCTGCTGGCGCAGGAAATAGAGATGACCGTACAGCGTGTATTCAGCGTGGATCAGCACCCCTTTGCCAGGCAGGCGGGTGTCCGCTTCCGGACTGTCGCTTGCCTCCACGTCTTCCCGACGCTGGGCTTCGGAGTATGCCTGCGACACCTGCTCTTCGAGCTTGGCCTTGTGGGCTTTTTTGCGGGCAGGGCCGATGGCCGCCTGGTGCTCGCGCCACAGCCAGATACGGGCGTGCCGCCTGTTTGCTGGATCCCGGTCGTAATCTCTCAGAGCCAGAGAGTCGCGCTCCACGCTTTCCTGGTCAAGCGACGGGTCGTAATTGATGTGGACCCCGAAGACGAAGCCGGTTCTGCAATCGGCGCTCGCCACTGCTTGCAGGGTGACGGTTCGCCGATCCTTGGCGCTCGTCCAATTCACCAGATGGTCCTGACGATCAATTGCTATATACAGGCGCCTGAAAGTTCGTCTGGCGAGGCTTCGCTCGTGCTCGCCGGCAAAACGAAGGCACTGCTCGCGGATGAACTGAAGTTTGTCATAAACGGTGGGGAGGGTGATCCTGGTGAGTTGTGAAATCTTCCGGATTGGCACTTTGCAGACCAATGCGCGGAACACCTCGGTTCCTTTTTCGGGCAGGCGGTGCCGCAGCTGCGCCTCGACCGGGATGGAGAATGTCTTGCCACAGCCTGCGGCAAGACACCGGAAGCGCCTGGAACCTGCTTTCGTGGTGCCATAAGACTTGTATTGGTTTCGGTAACGACCGATGGGTGCCGTGTGGTTGGTGCAAGTAACATTTGGGCAACTGTAGTCGATCGGAGGTGCCAGGTAGCGGCACATCCTCTCCAACTCCTCGGCGATACCCTGGTTGCTCTTGATGGGGGCCGACTCGCCGCAATTATTGCAGAGCAGGAACCGACCGCTCTTGCCACCGGAGCGGATGTAGCGATCCTTTCGCTCGGCCCTTGCCCCCCTGCCAGTCTTTTGGCTCCCCTCGTCCGCCGGCACGCTGAAGTTGCCGCACGTCGGGTTCTTACAGAAGTTAACTTGGATGCCGTCAAATGCAGGCGGCACACGCCCCGCACCTTCCCCCGTGCCATCCATAAAAAATCCCCCCAGAACACTCAAGTTCTGAGGGGATTTTACCAGATTAAATTTTACCAGCAACACTTTAAGCTAACGGCTTGTCCGAAGACCGCCCCCTTTGAATTGTTGGCTCGCCAGCAATCCCCTCCCCTTTCAGCGCCGGGGCCCCGGAGTGCAGGTTCCACCGTGGCAATGTTCGCGGCGCTTCGGCAGATATCCGCGGTAACGGGCGAAGAGCCGGTAACCGAGCCGGGCAAGCCCATGAATCACCGGCAGCCGCAGAGCCTTGCCGAGCCGCCGATACCAGATGCCGGGCAGAGCCTGCCAGATGGCCGGAAAGGCATCCACTCCGCTAAAGAAGCGGCCCTCGGCGTCGAGCACCTGCATCTGTGCCATGAACTCTTCGCGCGTTTTGCCATAGCGGGCCGGTTCGAACTCCGGATCGCTGATATCGATAAACACCAGCGTTTCTGCATGGCGTTTCTTCCGGTAACGATCGATTTCGGCGGAGCAGACAATGCAGCTCCCGTCGTAAAAGACCTGTAGAGGAAATGCCGGCGTTTTCTCCATGGTCACGCCTCCGGATCCGCCAATTCTTTCCCAAAAGCTTATCAGTCCTTCTGGCCATGTCGAGACTTCGGCCGCCTCCCCATTGCCCCGACCGCTGCCGGCTCCCGGCAATCGCCCCGACTATTCAAGTAGTTGACAACTCTGTATTTTGAGGTATTTCTTTACCATCACCGGCCGCTTCGTCCCGCCGTATCCAAAGGAGTTTTTCCATGCCGGAAAAAATCGATGTAAAGAAAGCGATCAAACGCTCGATTCAGACCGAAAAGAACGCCATGGACTTCTATCGTCTGGCTGCCGGCCACATGAAGGACCCCGAAGCCCGAAAGGCCTTCGAGCTTCTTGCCCGCGAAGAGCACGAACATGCCCACTGGTTCTACGAAATTTACCCCGACGCCGATCTGGGCGACTTTGAAGCCATAATGGAGGCCCCCCAGGCTCACGAGTCCGACTGGCTTTCCGACCTGGAAAAGATGCTGGTCGGCGAGTTCAATGAACGTCGGGCCCTGGAGCTGGCCATGGACAAGGAACTGAAGCTCGAAAAGCACCTGCGGGCAATGGCCGAAAAAATCGAGGATCCCAAGGTACGCAACGTTTTTGAGGCCAACGCCCAGTCGACCCACAACCACTATATCCTGATCGAATCAGAATATGCCCGCCTGATGGGAATGGTTCATGAAACCGATATCGACACCTTCGTTCGCGAGTAATTCATCGATCGGCGCAACCCAAACCGGCCTGCCGCCACACTCGATCCTCAGCCAGCGGTCTCCTCAAGGGGGATGGTGAAAAAGACCCGGGTCCCCTCCCCCAAAACGCTCTCCACCCAGATCCGGCCGCCGTGGGCCTCGACGATGCTTCTGGCGATACTCATCCCCAACCCCAGACCGCCCACTGCCGTATCCAGGGTGTCGACCCGATAAAACTTGTCAAAGACCTTCTCCACCTGATCCGGAGCCATGCCGATTCCCTCGTCGGCAACGCAGATCTGCAGACGACCATCCTGCACCTTCCCGGAGATGCGGATGGTTCCGCCGCGGGGCGAGTACTTCACGGCGTTGCTCAACAGGTTATCCAATACCTGCAGCATCTTGCCGCGATCGGCGGGAACTACGACCGGCGTCTCGGGGCAAAGGACCTCGAAACGATGCCTGCCGGTCTCCTTCTGGTGATGCGGGACCAGCTCTTCGAGCAGGGCGACCATTTCGCAGGGCGTCTTGTCTAGGACGATGGGCCGGCCCGACTCGATGCGACTCAGATTCAGCAGATCGTCGACAATTCTCTCGAGCACCTCCCCCTTCTCGTAAATATACGAAACGAACTGGGCCTTCTGCTGGGGGGCGAAGCCACCGAATTCCCCTTCCTTCAGCAACAACTCGGCATAGCCAACGACCGAGGTCAGGGGCGTACGCAGCTCATGGGCGGCAATGGAGATGAACTCGCTCTTCATCCGGTCGATCTCCCGCTCGCGGGTCACGTCGCGCAGAATGGTGATCACCCCCGTCACCAGTCCTTCCCTGCTCTGCACGGCGGACGAATGGGCCTGAAAGAAGCGGACCTCCTGCCGGCTGCGGTCCAGCATCTCCAGGTCATTGAAGGCTTCCCCGCTTTCGCTGATGAGAAAACCGATCAGATGCGCGCAGAGCTCCTCCTCTTTGATCACCTGCTCCACCGACTGCATGAAGACCTCTTTCAGGCGGAAACCCAGGATGCCCTCGGCGGTGCGGTTCATCAGCAGAATCCGGTTGTCCATGTCGGTGACGATCAGGCCGTCGGCCAGGGACCGGAGAATGGCATCGACTTTGTCCCTGGCCTCTTCGGTTTCGGCGAGGGCCTGCTTCAGGGCCGCTTCGGCCTCCTTGCGCTCGGAAACATCGCGAGCCAGGGCGAAGACATAGGGCTTGCCATGAGATTCCACCAGGCAGATCCTGATCTCCACCGGGAAGGCTGTCCCATCCTTGCGCACGTGAATGCCGTCGATCGTCACCGGTTCTCCCGGAGTCATCGTTTCCCATGTGGTTTCCACCCCGGCCGCAAAGTCGTGGTCCCGCATCTTCAGCAGCTCATCCCGGCTGTAGCCGAGGCTTTCGCAGGCAGCACGGTTCACATCCACCAACCGCCCATCGGGGGTATGTACGAAGATCGGGTCGGCGGCCTGCTCCATGAGAATCCGAAAACGCGCCTCCGATTCCCTGAGCAGCTCGTCCGTCTCCCAGCGCTCGGTAAGGTCATGGGTGATCCCCAGCAGGCGACGCGCTTTCCCCGATTCGTCGCGGGTCACTTCGCCCAGCCCGTGGACGAAACGGACCGCTCCGTCGGGGCGTTGCAGGCGGAAATACAGGTCGAACCCCTTCTCCCCCAAGAGGGTCTCCTGGATCGCTGTGTTGACCGAGGGCCGGTCCTCCGGGTGGATGCGGTTGAAAAACGCGGCAAAAGCGGTTTCGGGGGGATGGGGCTCGATACCGAAAATCCGGAAGGTTTCTTCCGAGCAGATCACCCGGTTCGCGGCGATATCCCATTCCCAGTTGCCGAAGTGGGCCACCCGCTGGGCCTCCTCCATCCGTGCCTGGTTCTGTCGCAGGTTCTCCTCGGCCTTTTTTAGGTCGGTGATATCGCGGGCGATGCCGTTGGCCAGCAGAAATTCGCCCTGTTCGTCAAAATGCAGGTTAATCGTCCAGAGCATCCGGAAAACTTCCCCATGCCTTCCCATCTGACGGTTCTCATGGTTGACGTTCGCGGTCCGGTTGCGGACCCAGTTATGGAAATGGCGCCGGGTTTCCTCGCGGTCTTCGGGGTGGACAAAGGCAAGAGCCTTCAGCCCCAGACACTCTTCGGGGGAAAGGCCGTAGATGCGTTCGGCCGAATGGTTGACAAACAGAAAGCGGCCCTGCCGGTCGACCTGGGTGATGAGGTCGCTGGTCCCTTCGACGAATTCGCGGTACCGGGCCTCGCTCTGCCGCCGGGCCTGTTCGGCTTTTTTGCGCAGCCCGATATTGGCTGCCAGGGCGATGGACATCGCCGCCAGCCCGGCGAAGGCCGCCAGGGCCATCCAGAACCCCGGCTTGCTGACGGTATAGAAGGGCTCCGGAGCGTTGATGATCAGACTTTCCTCGGGCAGCGCCTCGACCTGGATGGCGAACCGCCTCAGCTCCCGGTGGTCGAACATGAAGCGGTTGGCACCGGCCTCCACCACGGGAATCGTCCGCGGGTCCTCGCCCTGCAGGACGCGCAGGGCGAGCCGTGCCGCCAGGCGCCCCTGCTGCTTGGCGCTGACCAGCTTGCCGCCGACGATCCCCCGCCCCAGAAAAAATTCCCAGCAGCTGTAGATTGGCGCGGTCGTGGCCAGGCGAAGGGCCGGCGTGCTTTCCGCTGGAGAAATAAAGCGGCCAGCGGACTCGGTGACAAAATCATTGATGAACACCAGACGGCCCTCTGGCAGCTGGGCGAGGCGCTGGGTAACCTGCTCGAGGGAGAGGTTATCCCAGAACTCAAAGGAAATCCGGCCTTGGAATTGAGCCGCTGCCGCAGTCAGCATCTCTCGGTTTTTCCGGCCGGTGAGGTTTCCCGTATTGCCGATGACCACCACCTGCTCGGTGCCGGGGTGCAGGCGCAGAGCCAGCTCGAGGGTTTCCACGTAGCCCGGGGTTTCGGCGACGCCGGTTATCTTCTCGACCCCGGCGGTCATGGAGGGCCGGTAGTTGTTGATTCCGCAGAATACGATGGGGATGCTGTAAAAGAGGTCGCCGCGATGCTTCAGGGCGAAGTTCAGGGCGTCGTTGTCGGAGAGCAGAACGAGGTCGAACTGGCGAAACAGCAGCTTTTGCCAGAGCACGTCTGCCAGGGCGTGAAAAAGTTCCTCGCGGTCGAAATACCGGCGGATGTCGAGGTATTCCTCATGCAGGCGGATATCCTGCCCGGCGGTTGAAAAAACCTCCCGGATCCCGGCGGTGACTCCGCCGGTCCATTCCATACCGGGATGATAGGAATGCAGCACCAGGATTTCCTTGGCCGGGGGTTGGGCGCCATGGAGGGAAACGGGGATACAACCGAACAGCACGCCCCAGAACAATGCCATCAGGGCGGACTCGAGTCGAACAGCGGCGATCAGGCTTGGCCGGGACACAGGCATGTTTCACTCGCAAAAAAAAACCGCTTCGACAGCCATCGGCTCATCAAAGCGGCCCGGTTTCGGTCAAGGAAAATCAGTTTCCAGCATCTTTCCTCCCGGAACCCCTGGAGTTCTTAACAATCCTCTAATTTATATCTTCCAGAGTTAATCCTGTCAACCTCCTTAACCTGAAAGAGTCGCCGCCCCCCTAATGGTCCTCGGCCTTCGAGGCCGGGACCGGAACCTTGAGTCCGCCGTGGCGGAGCAGTTCGGTCGCCTCGCTGGCGGGTACCGGTTTGCTGAAAAGGTAACCCTGCATCTCATCGCACTTGTTTTCCCGCAAAAAGGCGAACTGACCCTCGTTTTCCACCCCCTCGGCGATGACCTTGAGGTTGAGGCTGTTGCCCATGGCGATAATGGCGGTGGCAATGGCCGCATCGGTGGTATTGACATCGACATCGCGGACAAAGGATTTGTCGATTTTGAGGGTGTTGACCGAAAAGCGCTTGAGGTGGGCCAGGGACGAATAGCCGGTGCCGAAATCGTC
>NPIE01006958.1_pt1 | contig 56957 bp, 44 predicted proteins | sample 8637661 | NCBI WGS metagenome assembly NPIE01 (sample SAMN07420842, study PRJNA396082) | bioreactor metagenome | isolation source: sample BA12 brine-fed electro-methanogenic bioreactor BA | place: Japan: Kochi | collected 2016-12-09 | reverse complement strand
CTAACCGGAAGTTTTTCCTTATTTTATTAAAAACATCTTCTTACTATCCGAAAACTCACCGGCGTTCAATCGATAAAAATAAACACCGCTCGGTAAGTTGCTTCCGTCAAATTGAACTTCGTATTCGCCGGGTTGGAGTTGTTTGTTTATGAGAGTTTTTACCTCTCTTCCGAGGATGTCATAAACTATTAGCTTTGTCTGTAAAGACGCCCTATAGGGCGTCTCTACCGATGGGATTGTGAACTTTATAGTTGTGGTTGGATTAAATGGGTTTGGATAATTTTGATAAAGTATGAAATCCGTTGCAAGTTTATCATTTTCAACAGCGGTCGTCGTATCTGCAAACTTTTCCTCAATCAAATTCCACAGTTCGGGATATTTGCCGTCTTTACCGAGAGACCAAATCCCGATCCCACGCAAATTTTTTTCTAGGGCAAAATCGTATTTAAGGGACAAACTATACTCATTATCAATCCAGATTAAAGTGTCTTTGCCATTTTTTTGTAATATTAAATAAGGGGTTTGTGAAATCGAATCTAATAAAAAATTGTTTTCTAATTCGCTCCAATTAATATTCTCATAGTTAATGTTCCCGGCCCAATTTGAGTTTGGTTCGCCAAAGGGAATAACTTCGGTGTATGGATTTGTGTTATCCGTTGTCCATTGTGCTCCATAGTATGGAACACCAAGAATTAATTTAGAAGGATCAATTCCTGTGTAATCAACTTCAATTGTTGTTTCATAGTTGTGAAGATTGTATTGATCATTTCCGCTTAGCGGCGCTACCGGTCCGGCATTCTCACTCCAGCTTCCGTGATAATCATATGCCATTATGAAAAGGTAATCACAAATTTCGGAAAGCTCTTTTAATTTCCATCTGCCGCCCCAATTAACAGCAGGTGTTGCAAAGGAAAGTTCTTTGTCCGTAAACCAAGTATTAAGAGAATCTTTTAACCCTTGTGTAAAGTTGTTAATGGGATCGCCTCGTTCACTCAATTTTAAGTTTTCGAAATCGAGTATAACTCCATCTAAATTATATTCATCAATTAGGTTTTTTACATCATTAAAGAAACGGTCTTTATTTACCGGATTATTTATAAGGTTGCTGACTAAAATACTGTCTGTTGCGGTATCTGTTAAATTAGAAGCAGTTAAAAGAACTTTTACATCATTCACAACTGCTTCTGAAATAACCGGCTGCCAAGCATCCGGCCAGTTAAATGGGGGAGTCAATGAACCATCCTCGTTAAGAACAAAATCAAACAGGGCAATGTGGGATAACAAATTCAAACGGATGCTCGCTGTGGATAACTCCCAATAGGGTAAAAATCCGAATACGGTTTTATTCAGGCTGTTCGTATTTGAAAATATTTTAAGATTACTCGAATCGGCATTTTCCATTTGTGCTTTGTGAAAGTGTTTATCTTTATAGTGAATAGAGTTTTGCGCCGCCGAAGATGAATACAGAAGGATGATGACTAATATGTAAATTGATTTCGTTTTCATAGATGTTTAATATAAATAATTCTTTGATTGCATTTTATCTGCATATCAAATAATTTCTTTTAATTATTTCCGGGGATAACAAATGAAAAGAACCATTCTCATAATATTGTTGATTTCGCTAGCTCTTACGTTCAATAATTGTGCACAGAAAGAGACTTCACGTCAATCTCAATACGGAATAGTAGTTCACGGTGGTGCAGGCTCAATTGTTCCGGGGAGATATTCAGAAGATGAAGAAGCGGAGTTCAGAAGAAAGCTGAACCAAGCTTTAAATGCCGGTTACGAAATACTCGAGAAAGGCGGAACTAGTCTCGATGCTGTTGAAGCGGCAATTAATATCTTAGAAGATTCGCCTCTGTTTAATGCCGGCAAAGGGGCTGTATTTACTGCTAACGGTGTAAACGAACTGGACGCATCAATAATGTATGGTAATACTTTGGAAGCAGGTGCTGTTGCAAGACTGCGGCATATTAAAAATCCAATTACGCTTGCACGGGCAGTAATGGAAAAATCGGAACATGTTATGATGGTTGGTGACGGGGCTGAAAAGTTCGCAGAGCAAATTGGATTTGAGTTGGTCGATTCCAGTTACTTTTTTACAGAAGAGAGATGGAAATCTTTACAGAATATTTTAAAAGAGGAAAAAAAGAAAGAACTGTCATTGCTTCATGAAGTTGATTCAAAGTTCGGAACGGTTGGTGCTGCCGCACTTGATAAGCACGGAAATCTTGCTGCCGGAACTTCGACCGGCGGAATGACAAATAAAAAATACGGTCGCGTTGGTGATTCCCCCATAATTGGAGCCGGCACTTATGCGAATAATAAAACTTGCGCGGTCTCGGCAACCGGGCACGGCGAGTATTTTATACGCTTAAATATTGCACACGATATCTCTGCAATGATGGAATATCAAAACAAATCGTTGAAGGAGGCTGCCGATGAAGTAATTTATAATAAACTGGATAATCTTGGGGGCGACGGCGGAGTTATTGCAATCGACAAAAACGGAAACATAGCAATGCCGTTCAACACACCCGGTATGTTCAGAGGATACAAATTGGAGGGTAAAGACCCTGTAGTATTATTCTACAAAGATAATCAATAACTAACTTAGTGATGGGCTATGTATTTAGCCGATGTAAATTATTTGGCTGTTCTTGTTTAGCTATTGCAGCAATGTTTATAGGGGCTATGTGGTATGATCCTATTTTCGGTAAAATGTGGATAGGATATATGGGCAAAACCGAAGAACAGTTAAAAGAGGGGTTTAATCCCGGGAAAATATATACTCTTGCATTTATTGGTCATTTTGTTGCGTTGGGAATTCTTGCAAATTTATTTTTCTACATAAACGTATCGACAATTGGTGCAGCACTTCATACGGCATTTTGGACTTGGCTCGGTTTTACCCTTGCAACAAACTTTATTACCGGTTTATTCGAAAACAAAAAGTTTGATTTACTTATTATAGATGAAGTTTATCACCTTGTTGTGTTTTTTGTAGGCGCTGTTATTATTTATGTTTGGTAATCTATAAAGTTAGAGATGTTCTACGGAACATCTCTGTAAATTTGAAAGGATAATTAAGTGAACATACTTTTATTATATCCCGAAATTCCGAGATCTATAATACAATTTCCCGATATGGTAAAAGTTGTCGGTAAAAAATCGGCATTTCCTCCGCTTGGGTTATTAACAGTTGCTTCACTTCTGCCGGAATCTTGGAATAAAAAATTAATCGATCTTAACACCTCCCCTTTTCATAAAAAAGATGTTGAATGGGCAGACTATGCTTTCATAAGCGCGATGAATGTTCAAGCGGAAAGTGCCCGTGACTTAATTAAATTATTGAACGAACATAATCTTAAAGTAGTTGCAGGCGGGCCTCTTTTTACTCATGAGTATATGGAGTATGAAGGAGTCGATCATTTTATACTTAATGAAGCGGAAATTACATTACCGCTGTTCCTAAAAGATTTAGAAAACGGTAAACCGAAACAAATTTACCAATCGAACGAATTTGCGGATATACTCAAGACACCCCTTGCCAAATGGGAATTGGCAAATCTTGATGATTATCTCTATTCGGTTGTACAGTATTCACGGGGATGTCCCTATTTATGCGACTTCTGTGACGTTACTGTTTTATACGGCAGAAGACCACGCACGAAAACCCCCGAACAAATTATTAAGGAGTTAGACAAATTAATTTCACTCGGTAAAGTTGAGCAGGTTTTGTTTGCCGACGACAATTTAATCGGTAATAAAAAATTGCTTAAGAAAGAGCTTCTTCCCGCCTTAATAAATTGGAGAAAAGAAAACCCGTATGCACCGGGCTTTGCTACACAAGTAACAATTAACTTAGCAGATGATAAAGAGCTGGCCGAAATGATGCTGGAGGCAGGATTCAGATATATTTTAATCGGCATTGAATCAGTTGATGAAGATTCTCTTATTGCAATGAAAAAGAAGCAAAACACAAAACGCAATCTGCTTAAGGATATTCAATACTTGCATGATCTCGGATATATAATTATGGGAACGTTTATAGTCGGTTTGGATACCGATAAGCCCGGCGTCTTTGACGATGTTATAAATTTTATCCAAGACAGCGGAGTTGTTCTTTCAATAATTAACATTTTAAAAGCACCCCCGGGAACCGAGCTTTATAATAGAATGAAAAGGGAAGGGAGACTTCTTCCATCTTTCAAGTTCGGCGAAGATGCGACTAATGTTATTCCTTTAATGGGATTAGATGATTTAAAAGCTGGATATAAAAAAATTATAGATAAAATTTATTCTTCTGAAAGTGTGTTTAACCGCGTTAGAAAATATTTTGAGTTCAATAGAATATATAAAGTAAAATATCCGCTCAAAAGAAAATGGTCGTTAAAAGAAATTATAACAGCTCTTAAAGTTGTTTTTTTCTTGGGAGTTGTAGATAAGAACAGAAAATACTTCTGGAAAATTATTACGCTTGTTCTTAAGAAAAATTATAAATATCTCGATTCGGCACTTCTTTTCTCTTTGATATTGTATCAATACAGTGTTTTAAGAGAAGAAAATATTTCCGATATGAAAAAAGCAATTGCGGCATAAAGCATTCAAATAGATTTACTTAGTCATTCCGAACGAAGTGGGAATTCTCAGTTCAAGAAAAGCAAGAAGATTCTTCGTCACTTCGTTCTTTAGAATGACTGTCTTACAAAAAAACAACTTAGACGCCCAAAGTTGTCCCTTCGCCGCGTAAATCTTTAACCGCTTGAATAACTCTTTCTTTCATTCCCGTTTCAGCTTTCTTCAAATATGCACGCGGGTCATATACTTTTTTGTTTCCAACTTCGCCTTCAATTTTTAAAACACCATCATAGTTTTTGAACATATGCTCTACAATCGGACGAGTAAATGCATATTGAGTATCGGTATCAACATTCATTTTAATTACACCGTATTCAAGAGTTTCTCTAATTTCTTCAAGCGACGAACCGCTTCCGCCGTGGAATACCAAATCAAATGCTGCTGCTTCACCATACTTTGCAATTACAGCATCTTGTCCTTGCTTCAAAATAGTTGGACGAAGTTTAACGTTGCCCGGTTTGTAAACACCGTGAACGTTTCCAAATGTTGCGGCAAACATATATCGTGCGCCTTCAACCTTGCTCAATTGCTCATAAACGTAAAGCATATCTTCGGGGGTTGTATAAAGTTTTTCCGCAGGGGCGTCTTCATTACTAACACCGTCTTCTTCACCGCCGACAACACCTGCTTCGACTTCTAAAATGATTCCAAGTTCATTGCATTCTTTTAAAAGTTCAACTGCTATTTTCATATTCTCGTCAAGCGGTAATTCACTGCCGTCGAACATATGCGAATTAAACAACGGAAGCTTTCCTTCGGCAACTCTTTTTTTAGATTCGGCGATCAGTGGTTTTAAAAATGAGTCGACTTTTTTAGGCTGACAGTGATCTGTATGAAGAGCAACGTTTATATCATATCTCTCTGCAACTAAGTGAACGTGATTTGCAATAGAGATTGCTCCAAGCGCTGCATCTTTCAACATTTGTCCCGACGCAAACTCGCCTCCGCCTGTACTAACCTGAATTATTCCGTCTGATTTTGTTTCGGCAAAAGCCTCGAGTACCGCGTTCGCTGTCGCTTCCGAAGTAACATTAATAGCTGGATAAGCAAATTTGTTTTTTTTCGCGTTATCTAACATTTGGCAATATTTTTCAAAATTTACTACCGGCATAGTTTTCCTTTATTTCGTTGTACAAAGTTTTTTAAATAATTGGGACAAATATACCCAATTAAAAAATCTAATTCATAAATAAAGTAAATGATCCTTTCGGTCATCCTAAAGAGAAATTTTATAACTTTGTAAGACTTTTTTCAATCAATCGATAATTTATGAATTCACAAATCACAACTTTAGTTTTTGATTTGGACGGGACATTAGTTCAATCACATAAAAATATTTATTTGGCAACTATTCATTCCTTTAACGAACTTAATATTAAATACAATTTACCCGAGGAAGAATTCTACACAAAAATTGGTCATCACTTTGAAGACATATTCAATGACTTCGGAATTGTTGTAAATGATTTTGAGGGATTTATAAAAGTCTATAAAGAAATTTACTTTGATTACATTGATACGTCTTTGTTGTATCCCGGAGTTGAAGAAGTTTTGGATGAATTAAAAGCACGTGAGTATAAAATTGCACTTTTAACTACAAAGGGACAAGAGCAAGCCGATAGAATTATTAATCATTTTAATCTCACACATAATTTCGATTACATAATGGGAAGACGTTTGGGAATTGCCCACAAACCTGCGCCGGATATGCTTCTGCATATTTGCGATGAATTACAATCCAACCCGAACGAAACTATAATCATTGGAGATACCGAACTTGATATTGAATGCGGGAAAAATGCCGAGGCACTAACTTGCGGGGTTTCATATGGTTACAGAACCAAAGAGTTTTTGATAAGCCTTAAGCCGGATTTTGTGATTGATGATTTAACAGAGATTTTATCGTTGATTTAGTTTCTTTCAAATTACTCAAGCGGAAGGTTATTCATTTTAAGAAATGAAAGTTTGTCCCAATAACCTCTTTGAAAAACAATTTTCTCTTTCACAATTTTAAAGAACCCGCAGCCTCTTAAGCCAAGCGGGTCTTTCCATTCCATAATTGCCCACTCTCCGTCTTCAAACATATTTTCTACAATGCAGGTCATCTCTGCCTGCGCAAATTCTTTTTCAAACATTTCTTTAATTGCAGCTTTACCTTCAACCGGCTCATTTGCAACTTGATGATTAACTGCATCCTCGGCATACAAATTCATCAATGATTCAACATCGGCATTGTTAAAACGTTCGACCCACTTAACTAAAATTTCCTTTGGAGAATTCATTTATCCATCTTCTTATTATCGCGAACCGGCTTTCATATTAATTATTGTGAGAAATATATAAAAATTCTCACATAGCTTTGCCCAAGACCTTTTTCGAAAAGTTAAAATGCATATCTAATCAAAATCACTTAATTTAACCACACAGCTATCCACAATAATTTGAGGGTAATCGTGAAACAAAGAACTCTTCCAAATCTGTTTGAAGAAAGCGTAGAAAAATACTCTAACAATCCACTGATGTGGGAAAAAACTTCAGACAAATATGAACCGCTCACTTATGCTGAAATGAAACCGCTTGTTTATAATTTTGCTGCGGGATTATTAAAACTCGGCTTGCTAAAAGGCGACAGGACTGCGTTAATATCCGAAGGAAGAAATGATTGGGTGATGAGCGAACTTGCAATTTTGTATTGCGGTGGAGTTAATGTTCCGATTTCGGTAAAAATTGATGAGCCTAACGATTTAAAGTTTCGAATAGCTCATTCGGGATCCAAATATGTGGTTGTATCAAAAAATCATTTGCACAAAATTCGCCGTATAAAAAATGATCTGCCGGATTTAGAAAAGGTTATCGTATTGGATAATATTTCGGATTTGCATGATGATGAAATTATAAAAGATGCTGTTTTAAAAATTGGAGAAGAATATTTACTTGATAATGAAGAATTCTTCAATCAAACTTGGCAATCAATAAACGAAAATGATAACGCAAACATTTGTTATACTTCCGGTACAACCGCCGATCCTAAAGGGATTGTTTTAACTCACCGCAATTACACTGCAAATGTTGAACAGGCAACTGCACTGCTGCCTATCCCGGAATATTATGTTTCGCTGCTGATATTACCTTGGGATCATTCATTTGCACACACGGCTGGAATTTATACTCTTATGAAGAACGGTGCTTCTATGGCGGCTGTGCAGGTCGGCAGCTCCGCAATTGAAACACTTCGCAACATTCCGCAGAATATTAAAGAGATAAAACCGACTTTCCTGTTAAGCGTTCCCGCGCTTGCAAAGAATTTCAGAAAAAACATCGAAGCAGGAATTAAAGCCAAGGGGGAGAAGGTTGAAAAACTTTTTAACAAGGCACTTGAAACGGCCTATGAATATAACGGTCTCGGCTGTGACCGCGGGAAAGGTCTCCGTAAATTGAAAAAACCGTTGATCGCACTTTATGATAAAATTCTTTTCAGCAAAATACGAGAAGGTTTCGGCGGAAGACTGGAATTCTTTATCGGCGGCGGTGCTTTGCTCGATATCGAATTACAAAAATTCTTTTACGCTCTCGGAATCCCGATGCTTCAGGGTTACGGCTTATCCGAAGCCGCGCCTGTTATTTCCGCAAATGTTCCTGCTCAGCATAAGCTGGGCTCATCAGGTAAAATAGTAATTAATCTTGATGTGAAAATCTGCAATGAAGATGGAATAGAAGTTCCGGTTGGGCAAAAGGGTGAGATCGTCTGCAAAGGTGAAAACGTAATGAAAGGTTATTGGAAAAACGAAAGGGCAACCGAAGAAACAATTAAAGACGGCTGGCTTTATACCGGCGATATGGGTTACCTCGACGAAGATGGATACTTATATGTTTTGGGAAGATTCAAAAGCTTGTTGATTGCAAGCGATGGTGAAAAATATTCCCCCGAAGGAATTGAAGAAGCACTTGTTGAGAAATCAAAATTTATTGAACAAGTGATGTTACACAACAACCAAGATGCTTATACAATTGCTTTAATCTATCCGAACAAAGAAGCAGTAAAAAGTGAACTAAAAAAGAAAGGATTAACAATTCACGAAAAAGAAGGGCAGCAAAAAGCGATAGAATTAATAAAGAATGAAATTGATAAGTTTAGGTCCGGCGGTGAATACGAAAATGAATTCCCCGAAAGGTGGCTGCCTGCAACTTTTGCATTACTCGGCGAAGGTTTCACTGAAGAAAATCATTTTATGAACAGCACATTAAAAATTGTTCGTGGAAAAATCACCGAGTTCTATCAAAACAGAATAGAATATTTATACACGTCGGAAGGAAAGGATATTTTCAATCATCAAAACATGAAAATTGTTGAGAGGTTTGATGGAGAGAATTAATTACTCGTTAGAGCAAAGAGGCTGTATAAAAAATTAAACAAACCTTTAAAACGTTTACATAAAAATATTTTTTAGATCTAAATTCCCACATTTGAAAATGGGGTTTACTTTAAAAATCATCCTTTCGAGACAACCTCAGTTAATTTGAATTTATCCATTTCATTTTTCTACAGCACATGTCTATTCATACATTTCAAAAAAATCATTTGATTACAAATTAGCTTGTACTATTTTTACATTGTATTTTTTTAACAAAAGAAAAGTATCAATATGCCTGAACCCGAAGAACCTGGCGCTCATTATAACAGCTTACAAACTACTGAAAGAAAACCGCGGTAGTATACCTCTCTAATTTCATTGGTATCAATCCGTGGTTATAAAATTCGGAGGTACCGATGAAAAGCTTAATCCTTCTCCCTGAATTCAAAGAAATAATTGAAAAAAAGAACTGGGAGCAATTCGTAGAAATATGCGAAGAAATGCACCCAGCCGAAGTTGCCGAATACTTATCTACTCTTGAACCAACAGAAGTTTGGGAATTGATTGAAAAACTTGATTTACCTGAACGAACGGAGATATTCAGCCACCTTGATTTATCGCTTCAAACGGAAATTGCGGAATTCCTTAATCGCAAAAAATTAGCTGAATTATTAACCGAACTTCCTGCAGACGACCGGGTGGATTTGTTTAAAAAATTTCCCGAAGAGAAACAAGAACTGATTCTTCCCGCTCTGGCTCAGGCTGAAAGAGAGGATATACGCAGACTTGCATCTTATCCCGAAGGAAGCGCAGGTTCGGTAATGACTTCCGAGTATGTTTCTATTCCGGACAACATAACAGTTAAGGAAGCAACAAGAAGATTACGGTTGGAAGCCCCGAAAAAAGAAACTATTTATTACAGTTATGTAATTAATGACAAGAGACAGTTAATTGGTTTTGTTTCTCTTACCGATTTAATAATGGCGAACCCGAATGCCTTAATTAAAGATATTATGCACGATGAAGTAATTTATGCAACCGTTGATGAAGACCAGGAAATAGCGGCAAGAAAAATTCAAAAGTACGACCTGATTGCCATCCCGGTTGTAAATGGTAATCATACTTTGGTAGGTATAATAACACACGATGATGCTCTCGATATTATTACCCAGGAACAGACAGAAGACTTCGAAAAAATAATGGCAATTGGCGGTGCGCACGAAGCGGGTGTTTATATCAAAACCCCAGCATTTACACATTTTAAAAACCGCGCTGTTTGGATTATTAGTCTTGCAGCTCTGGGATTAGTTTCTGGTATTATAATTCACAGTTTTGAATCAACTTTATCCAGTATGATGATTTTGGCTTTGTATATGCCGATGGTAGCCGATACAGGCGGCAATACCGGAAGTCAATCTGCAACTGTTATTGTGCGAGCACTTGCTTTAGGAGAAATTACCTTTAAAGATACTTTAATTGTTTTATGGAAAGAATTGCGGATTTCTGTCTTGCTTGCTTTAGCGCTGGGTCTGCTTTCGTGGGGTAAGGTTTTATTTTTATCACAGGATACTGAAATTCCCAACGGATTTTCTTTAGAAACTATAGGATTTGCAATTGCGCTTGCGCTTTCGTTGCAGGTAATAACTGCAACTTTAATCGGTGCGCTGCTTCCGTTGATTGCATCCAAATTTAAGTTTGACCCGGCTGTTGTTGCGAGTCCGGCTTTAACGACAATTGTAGATATAACCGGATTGTTGATTTATTTTATGACTGCAAAACTATTGCTTGGGATATAATACATTGCTGCAGAGTATGGGGCTAAAGCCCATTCTTTTGGGAGGTCTCTCTATTCCGTCCACTTCAGAGTCTGTTGCATAACTTTTATTTGCCCCGACCCCGCCTGCTGCGAGCATGTTTCAAGTCGGGGGTTAAGATTACCAACTTATTTTTGGGCTTTAGTCTGCCTACCGGCAGGCAAGCCCCATTCTTGGCATTTAATGGGACTAAAGTCCGATGGTTTGCTATTATTTTCCCCGTTCACTGAAGTGAACGGCAATTTTATGACTTGTGCAACACACTCTGAAGTAGACGGCAATAGTTGGCGATAGGATTTTTTTATTAACGTCTGCTTTTCCCATAGGGATAGCTACGCCAAGCAGACGGACAAAAAAACTTACATTCTGGTCTTTAGTCCAATTAAATGTGAAAATATGGGCTGAAGCCCGGAAGGATTTATAATTTTCAAGCTTCGCCCACTGCAATAAAAAACAATAAGATTTTTTCATAAAGATGTTATATCTGTTGAATGGTTGCACTTTTAGCGAGGTTTTTTGGGTGCCGATTTAATCGTCGTTTTTAATCGGTTCTTTCACGTTTGGCGGATTCCATCCGACAATTGAGCCGGATTTTATTTTGGAAAGATATGGCGAAAGTGTTGCACCGGGAAGCGTGCGTGAGTTGTCTTCAATATCAATCGGACCCATTCCCGTGCCGGCGCCAATCATACAGTTATCACCGATTGTTATAAGTCCGTATCGGAATTTACCCGCTCCTTCGTATGCGTGAACGGTTAATCTTGTAAAGGCACCAAGCACTGTGTTTTTACCAATAAATATTAGTTCGGGTCTGAAATGATCGAGCCAGACAAGCTGCATAATTTCAGCGCCCTCGCCGATATGTGCTCCCATCCACCGGTAAAATTTATTTTTGAATGGGATTCCCTTCATAAAAAATGATGCCGCAACTTGAAACTGTAAAAGCAATCTTCTTCTAAAAGGAAGATTAAGAACTCGCCAATTGATTGAATTTTTCTCTTCCGGTGAACCGAGTCCGCTGAAAGTGTAGTGTCTTCTAACAGGGGTTAAAAATTTCTCTAAGTTTTCTTTTCCGTCACTTGTTTTGGGATCGAGTTCAAATACGCTGGTCCCTTTACCGCCTGATGTTTTGCTTATAAAAATCTCGCGATTCTTTTTTCTGCCGATTTTTATTGCTCGTTTAATAATTTCTATAGTTACTGCTTTGATTGATTCTTCGGGAGACATTCCGCGGTATTTTTTCATTTTTCTCTCTCTTCATTATGTGGTAGAAAATAATCAAAAATCCTTTCAATTATTTTATCCGGCATTAGTCCATTCAAAAACAAACAAAATGTCCTTTTCGTCAAAAGATTAGATTTTTTTTAATAACTCCGGGGGATTGGTAAATGAATTTTAGAATCACAACAACTCTGTTTTTGCTTATACTTGTTTTGTTTACAGCGTCGTGCAATAAAACGCCCGATGAAGAAAAATTGCCTTTTGATGAATTAACTTTGAATGCACTAAACAGGGGAGACCTTCGTTTTGCAATTACAAGGATTGATTCACTGATGAGAGCACATCCGGCAAACAATTATTTAAAATATTTCTACGGAACGATCCTTGTTAATCACGGCAGCGAAAAAGTTTTTGATTTAATCGACACATTAAAAAGTAGCGGTGATACGGTTTATTCCGGTTTATTAGAATTGCACATTGATGTAATGATAGGAGATCGCAGTGCAAAAGAAAAACTTGAACGCAAGTTAAAAGAATTCCCAAGCAACAATGAATTAAAACTGTTAGAGTGGATTGTTAGACTTGATAACGGTGAGTTTGAATACGCTGAGAATACACTGAATGAAATTAGGGAATTAACGCCTCTTAAGTATTTACCGTTGCTTGCAATGTATTATCATTCGTACGATCGAGATTATAAAACCGCTTTGAAATATTTATCAATGCTGCGGAATGAAACCATCTATAAAAAGGAAAAGGATTTCAATAGGCTTTCTTTTTTACAGAATAGAACCATTCATTACGGTTTTGATTCCTCGTTCACCGTCAAATATGAACAATGCGGCGCTCAGCCCGGAATGCCGTTTATCACCGAAAACGGTATAACTCTAAAAATGGGGTTTGATACCGGAACCAATGGATATAATTTCACGATCCACAGAAAATCACTTGGTGATAGTTTAAAAGGAACTCAGCTATATAATATTGAAAAAGGCATACAATATAATTATATGAAGGAGCCGGTAGATGTAATAGGAAAGCTTGTTGACTTTAAAACTCCTCGTATCGATAATTTTTTAGTGGAATATTTTGACGGCGGGTTGTCTATAGCCGATGGAGTTTTTTCTCCTTTGTTGTTTAATGCCGCTATTACAATTAACTCAAAAGATGAAATTGTTATGATTCACAACAAAGAATCCCTTGAAAAATACATTAACGGTTTAAAACAAGGAGAATACACTACCGTGCCCTATAAGGTGAGAAAAGGATGGATGTTTATTCCTTGTGAGGTGAAGGGTAAAAAAGTTGAGATGATCATTGAGACGGGATCAAGAGACGTTAACTTAAATGCTCTTGCTGTTAAGAGATTGGGAATTGAAACATACGAGGGTTCCCTAAAATGGAGAGGGGAAGATTACCCGGTTACAAAATTAGATACTGAAATAAAAATCGGGAACTTTACTTACACGGTTGCCGGCGGACTTAAATCAAAATTTGTTTTAGGTAATTTGGGTTGCGGATTAGCTTGTGCGGGAGATATTGGCCCCGATTTTATAAGAAATTACATCTTTACGATTGATCCTTTCAATCGGCAGATAATTTTGGAGAAGCTGTGATAATTTTAAAAATACTTTGCGATTAGTTAAAGACCGAGATCTATCTTTTTTTCTTCGTATTCTTTCAAAAACAAGGGGGCAAGCAGAGCAATAACAAAAACCAATAATCCAAATAAATAGAAAGCGGTTCCGATATGATCATCATAAAGCAGCAGTCCGGTTTTGTTTAAAAGATAAGTCCAATCGTGATATACTTTATTGCCTCCGAGCAGCGGCAAGTTTCTTTCCTGCGCATCTGCTGCGTATACGCTTATATTCATCAAATTTTGTCCTAGCCATACTAAAGAAACCTGAGAGCCGAATTTTTTGCGGTGTGAAACAAAGTAATAAACAAAGATAAGCGGAAGAATAATCTGCATTAACGTTCCGCCGAGCGTGTAAATAAATTGACCGAACAAACCGAAAATGCCATGCCCGCCTTCGTGGATAAGCAGGTTGAAATGGTCTATCAAAAAAATGAAATCCCCTGCATTATATGATAGCCATATAACTACAGGCAATAAAACAATTGATCCTATCCACGGATTAATTTTTTCCAAACTATTCTTCTATTAATTCTCGAAGTTTGTTAATGTCTTTAGTCTTCCCGAGACAGAGCATTAACTTTATTCTTGCCTTTTGACCGTTTAAATAATCGGTAAAAATGACGCCTAATTTTTTTAACCATTTACCCGCACCGGGATAACTGTAAATATCAAGCGTTTCTCCTGAGGGGCATCGGGAAGTAAGGACAACCGGTATTCCTTTTTCAACAACATATTTAATTCCTTCAAACGCGGTAGGCGGAACATTGCCAACACCCATTGCTTCAATTACAACTCCTTCTGCTCCTGTATTTGCCGAACATTTAAAGAATTTTTCTCCCATTCCGGCGTAGATTTTAATTAAATCAACATTGGAATTTATATGATCTGTTTCTATTGTTTCCAACTTGCGGGGCATTCTGTTGAAGATTACATGTCCTCTGTCCACAAAACCGAGAGCGCCAAAATCAAGACTGTGAAATGTCTCAATGTCTTCAGTATGTGTTTTTGTTACCTCGCTTGCGGCGTTTATTTCTCCATTTAAACAGACGAGCACGCCCATCCCTTTGCTGTTGGGCGAATTAATGATGTGAATTGCGTCAAGCAAATTTCTAGGTCCGTCCCAGTCGGGCTCGGATGAAGTCTTCATAGCACCAATCACAACTATCGGTTTCTCTGTTTTGATTGTTAAGTCCAAGAGATAGGCGGTTTCCTCAAGCGTATCTGTTCCATGAGTAACAATAATACCGTCAACATTTTCTTCGTTAATCTTTTTCTTTATCTCTTTCGATAATTTTAACATTATTTCGGGCGTCATATGCGGACCAGGATACATCCCGAAGTCGTACACAGAAATAGATGCGTGTTCTTTAGCTTCCGGTATCATTTCAATTAATTGATCCCCGTGAAAAAAAGGAATTGCTCCCCCTGTATCTTCGTCTATTCTCATTGAAAACGTTCCGCCTGCAAACACAACCAAAATCTTTTTCATCTTGTTTTTATTCCTTACAAAAGTTCATTAACTTGTTTACAAATTTATTACATCCAAAAGAATTTTCTTGATATAAAATTTTTATTTTGTTTACACTTAACAACTTACTAAAAAACCAAAGAATTAATTTGCGCATAAGTGTTCAAAGTCATATTATTGACTCGCCTGAGAGATGTTCTTGGTCTGTTGATAACTTGTTGACAACCTTCTTTTGTGAAACGTTTCACGCATCCCGGGTTTGCATGCTTGGTTCTTTCTGGTTTTAAATTTTGTGGGCAAAAATAAAATTTCTTTTTATAAACCATTGTAAATTAAGCGTTTATGGGTCTCGTTTAATGTGAATATCTTGTTAATAACTTTTTATTGTGCCGTTTTTAATTAACCGATTTATAAACAAACAAAACCCTTTCTCCGTTAATAATTGTGGATAAACTAAACAACAAAAGCAGTTTAAGAAACATCAACATTCATACCGACTGTGCTGCCGCTTGGAAAGAATGCTTATCTTTAATTAAAGAAAATGTTCCCCACATAACCTATACTACTTGGTTTTTGCCTATAAAACCGATTGAACTAATTAACAGCACCATTAAAGTTCAGGTACCCAACAGCTTTTTCATCGAGTGGATTGAAGAGCATTATAATACATTAATAAACAAGACAATCAATGAGGTTCTCGGCTCAGAAGGAAAATTAGTCTACGTAATTTTGGATGACAAGAAAAACGAGGACGAACTGAAAACAATTATTGACGAAGAAAGAAAAGAAAAAATTTCAGTCGAAACTTCTCAAAATCTTCCCGATTCTGATCAAGAAGAATCTTTTGAAACCTATCTAAACCCCAGATACAAGTTCGAAAATTTTATTAAGGGCGAGGGAAATCAATTAGCAAGGGCTGCTGCTTTTGCAATCGGAGAAAGTCCCGGTGAAACTTCTTTTAATCCGCTTTTTATTTACGGCGGTGTTGGTTTGGGTAAAACGCACCTTATTCAAGCAATCGGAAATAAGATTTTAGAATTGTACCCAAAGAAGAAAGTAATTTATCTATCATCTGACTTATTTACCGTCGAGTTTGTTGAAGCAATTCAATCCAACAGAGTTAATGAGTTCTCCAATCGATATAAATCGATGGATTGTTTAATTATAGATGATATACAATTTTTAATAGGCAAAGAAAAAACACAGGATCTGTTTTTTCACATTTTTAATACGCTCCATCAATCGGGCAAACAAATTATTCTTTCTAGTGACAAGCCGCCGAAAGAGTTAAAGGGATTAAACGAAAGACTAATCTCTAGGTTTTCTTGGGGTTTAACTACCGATATTCAACCGCCGGATTTTGAGACTCGAATTGCCATATTAAAAAACAAAGCAAATAGCTTCGGCATTGAATTATCAAATGAAATTTTTGAATACATTGCTCACAACATTACCTCCAACATCCGCGAGCTTGAGGGTTGTTTAATTAAACTTCTTGCGAATGCCTCGTTAAACGGAAAAGATGTTGATTTTGAATTAGCTAAACAGACCGTGAAAGAAATTTCAACAAAGAAACAGGTAAATATTTCTATTGAGCAGATAACAAATACCGTCTGCAAACATTTTGGTGTAGATGAAAACAAGGTTCGTGAAAAAAACAGAAGAAAAGAAGTTGTTATTGCTCGTCAAGTTGCAATGTTTTTGTCAAAAAAACTCACCAAATCTTCCCTCAAAACTATCGGTCTTCATTTCGGTGGAAGAGATCATTCCACGGTTATTCATGCTTATAATTCCGTTGAAGAAATGATAAAAGAAGACAAACAATTAAAGCAAACCGTTGACGAACTGCGAAATAAAATTGAGATGAGCATTTAATTCTCCTCCCGTATCTCTATTCTCCTTGTTCAAAAGCAAAGAATTTTTCTCTTTTAAAATGTTGACATCGTGTTGATAAACAGTCAACAACTTATTGATTACTTACTATTTTCTTGTGACTGTTAAGAAACTAAATCTTATTAAAAACTTATCCACAAAAACTCCGTATTTTAAACGCTATTTTTATCTAATAAAGAAACTATTTTTAACTTATTAACATATCCACAGCATTGTATTTATTATTATTATATATATCTATAAATAACTAATAAATATATAGTTTGGAGAATTGTTTATAACGTATATTAAATTGAAAAATAGCCCTTATTTTGATATATTTCGCTTTTAATTTGGAGCGAAAAAAATGGAATTTAAGGTCAACAGTAAAGAGCTTGAAAAACTATTAACAAAGATTATTCCCGCAGTTCCTACACGAACTCCAATGCCCATTTTAGAGAACTTTTTGTTCGAAATTAAAGAGGGAAAATTAACAATTCACGCAACAGATTTAGAGATTTCTTTGAAGTCTTCTTTGAATGTTGTTGCAGAAGAAAACTTCTCTGCCGTTGTTCCCGCAAAACTTCTTTACGACGTAGTTCGCTCCTTAAAAGAAACAACCATTGTATTTACAACTACAGATAATGGAAAAATAAATTTAAAGACAGACACGGGGCGATACACCTTAAGTTATATTGACCCAAGCGAATATCCTGAAATACCTTCATTTCCCGCAGAAGGCGGTGAAGATGTTGAGCAAATTACGATAAACGGAGACGAGTTAAGATACGCTTTTGAAAAAACAGCTTTTGCAATGAGTAAAGAAGAAATGCGTCCCGCTATGATGGGAACACTTTTTGATTTTGATGAAAACGGGCTTCGTGTTGTTGCAACAGATGGGCATAGACTTGCCAATCTCTTAAAGAAGAATATAAAGTATGATAAGGTTGAGCAATACATTATTCCAGAGAGAGCTGTATCGGTATTGCAAAAAGTTTTGGATTCTAAAGACGTAAAAATTTATATGAGCAAAACACATATGTCGTTTGTTCTTAACGATATGGAATTAATTACAAGATTGATTGGTCAAAAATATCCCGATTATCAAAGCGTCATTCCTTTAGAAAACGAGTATGAATTAAAATTAAAAACAAAAGAGTTGCACGATGCAATTAAGAGAATGATGCTCTTCTCAACCTCAAACACAAGAAGAGTAAAATTTTCGGTTTCAATTAATAATCTCGAAATATCTGCCGAAGATTTGGATTTAGGTGCTTCGGGTGATGAAAATATAGCATGCGAATATTCCGGCGAAGCTATAGAAATCGGTTTTAACTCTGCTTATGTAAACGATATTCTTAACCACTTGGATGATGAAGAAGAAATAATTTTCAAACTACATTCACCTACAAAGGCAGTAATAGTTGTTCCTGTTAAGAAGAAAGAAAACGAAGAATTAATGATGCTGTTAATGCCTGTTAGATTAAACAACTAGGATGATTTTAAAAGAACTTTTATTGAGTAATTTCAGGCTTCATCAAAATTCGGTTCTTAAATTTTCTGACAAATTGAATTATATAGTAGGCGGTAACGGACAAGGAAAAACAACAATTTTGGAAGCTATATATTATCTCTGTACAACCAAAAATCTTAATCAAGCCTTAGATAAAGAAGTTGTTTCTTTTAACAAAGATAGTTTTGAAGTTAAGGGTCTGTTCAAAGAAAAAGTTGAGAACAAAGTACAACTCCACTTCTGTAGAGAAACCAACCGAAAAACAACAACTATTGATGAAAAAAGTGTAAGCAAGGCAGCGGAATTAATAGGTAAATTCCCTGTTGTTACTTTGGTTCAGTCTGATCATGCGATTACAATGGGAAGCCCGAACGAACGCAGAAAATTTGTGGATTCGGTTATTTCTCAATCTAACGAAACTTACTTAAGAACTCTTATTGATTATAATAAAGTTTTAAAACAACGGTCTCAATTATTATCGGATATAAGAGAAAGGTATGATAAATCTTTACTAATGCAGCTTGATGCATGGACTGAAACACTTATAAAAACCGGAACGGAACTTATAAAACACAGAATAGAATTTTGTAATGAGTTTGAAACCTACTTAAAAGAATCCTATGCTAAAATAATGGAAGATGCTGAGCAGCCGGGGATACAATATTTATTCTTTACAGATGAATTAAAAGTTGATGAAATAAAAATAAAATTTACCGAGCAGCTGAAAGAGGAACGAGAAAACGAAATAAGAAGAGCAACAAATTTAATAGGTCCGCATAGAGACGATTTTCTTTTTACCATTAACGGAATGGAGTTACGCAAGTACGGATCGCAGGGACAGCACAAAACATTTCAAATAGCTCTTAGATTCGGAGAGTTCTTTTATATAAAAGAAAAACAAGGCAACACTCCCATTTTTTTAATGGATGACGTTTTTGGTGAATTAGATACTTACCGCGCACAAAAAATCAGTGATTATCTAAACGAAATCGGTCAGGCGTTTATTACGATGACTGATTTTGGAAGATTAGAAAACTTAATTAATGAAAACGAAGACCACGTTATAAGAGTACAAAACGGGTCTGTAAGCGATGAAGCACTATAGAAGCTTGTCGGAAATATTAGAAAACGAAAAACCGTTTGAAAAATTTAAAACCGCAATTGAAGGATATTCGGTTGTTGATGAGTTTCATAAAATTTTTCCGGAATTAAAAAAAGTTGCGGTAGCAAAAAAGTTTGAATCGAACATACTTTTTATACATGCTGAAAATTCCGTTTGGAGAAGCGAACTCAATTTACATAAAGAAAAAATGATATCGAAGATCAATAATTTTTTCGGTAAGAACATTATAAAGAACATAAAATTTATTTAGCCAATTAAGAGATAGGTGAGTAAGTGGCAAAATCTGCTGATAATCAAAATTACACCGCGAAAAACATAAATATATTAAAGGGACTTGAAGCCGTTAGAAAAAGACCTGCAATGTATATAGGAGATGTTGGTTCGCGCGGACTTCATCACTTGGTAAACGAAGTAGTTGATAATAGTATAGACGAAGCGCTTGGCGGATATAACGATACAATAAACGTTATCATAAACAAAGACGGAAGCGTAACGGTTGAAGATAAAGGACGAGGTATTCCGGTCGATATTCACCCCGTTGAAAAACGATCCGCATTGGAAGTCGTTATGACAGTCCTTCATGCAGGCGGAAAATTTGATAAGGATTCTTACAAAGTTTCCGGCGGTCTGCATGGCGTTGGAGTTTCCGTTGTAAATGCGTTATCGGAATGGTGTAAGGTAGAAGTAAAACGCGATGGGAAAATTTATTTTCAGGAATATGAAAGAGGTATTCCAAAAGCACCTATTAAAGTTCTAGGGAAAGCAAAGAAAAACGAAACCGGAACAACAGTAACATTCAAGCCTGACCCGGAAATTTTCAAGGTAACTAAATTCAACTTCGAAATTCTTGCCGAAAGAATGCGGGAACTTGCGTACCTAAATAAAACGGTTACCATTACAATCAAAGATGAAAAAGAAAAATTAGAAGAGAAGTTTAGGTTTAAAGGCGGAATAGTTGAGTTTGTAAAATATCTTGACGAAACTAGAAACCCGTTCCATAAACCGATTTATATAGAAGGAGAAAAGGACGGAGTTCCTGTTGAAATAGCTTTTGAATACAGCGATGCTTATTCAGAAAATCTTCACACCTACGTTAACAATATTAATACAATCGAAGGCGGAACGCATCTTGTCGGTTTTAAAACTGCGCTGACAAGAACATTCAATAACTACGCATATAAAAACAATCTTATTAAAGAAAACAGCAAAATTAATTTAACGGGTGATGACTTTAGAGAAGGCTTAACAGCAGTAGTTTCTGTAAAAGTAATGGAACCTCAGTTTGAAGGACAAACAAAAACAAAGCTTGGCAACAGCGAAGTAAAGTCCGCCGTTGAAACACTGGTAGGAGAAAAGCTATCAGAGTTTTTGGAAGAGAATCCATCGGTCGGCAAAAAAATAATAGATAAATGTAAACGCGCCGCCGAAGCAAGAGAAGCAGCACGAAAAGCAAGAGACCTTATAAGAAGAAAAAATGCACTCGACTCAATGAACCTTCCGGGAAAACTTGCCGATTGCTCAATAACGGATCCCGAACACTGCGAAATTTACATTGTTGAGGGAGATTCTGCCGGTGGTTCTGCAAAACAAGGAAGAGACAGAAGGTTTCAAGCGATACTACCAATAAAAGGAAAAATACTGAACGTTGAGAAAGCAAAGATCAATAAAATTTTGGAAAACAACGAAATTAGAGCAATGATTTCCGCAATTGGCGCCGGGGTTGGGCCGGACTTCGACCCGGAAAAATCGCGTTACGGTAAAATCATTATAATGACTGACGCCGATGTAGACGGAAGTCATATTAGAACACTGCTTCTTACCTTCATTTACCGCCATATGAAAGAGTTAATTGCTACCGGAAGAGTTTATATCGCACAACCCCCTCTATATAAAATCAAAAAAGGAAAAGAAGAACATTATGCTTTCGACGACGACGAACGAGATAGAATTATAAAGAGGTTTATGGGAAACGGGAAAGTAAAAGAAGAAGATTTGGATGAAGACGGAACACCGAAAGGTGTTAGCATTTCTCGTTACAAAGGTCTGGGCGAAATGAACCCCGAGCAACTTTGGGAAACAACAATGAATCCGGAAACACGAACGCTCTTACAAGTAACGCTCGAAGGAGTAGAAACCAACAAAATATTTGAAACACTTATGGGCGATCAAGTAGAACCGCGCAGAGAATGGATTGAAAAACACGCTAAGTACGCAAACTTGGATATTTAATTAAAACAAAAAATTAAAGAGAATTTATAAATGGCTACAATTTTTGAAAAGATCACACCGATTGCTTTAGAAGAAGAAATGAAATCATCTTACATCGATTATGCGATGTCTGTAATTGTTGCACGCGCACTCCCCGATGTAAGAGATGGACTGAAACCCGTTCATAGAAGAGTTTTGTTTGGAATGCACGAGCTCGGTGTAGCATTTAATAAACCTTATAAAAAGTCCGCAAGAATTGTCGGTGAAGTTCTCGGTAAATATCACCCGCACGGAGACAGCGCGGTTTACGATACGATGGTTAGAATGGTGCAGGACTTTTCTCTTCGCTATCCGCTCGTAGACGGTCAAGGAAACTTCGGATCTGTTGATGGCGACTCTGCCGCAGCAATGCGTTACACCGAAGCACGTATGGCAAGGATAGCGGAAACGATGCTGCGCGACCTCGACAAAAACACGGTTGAGTTTGTCCCCAACTTTGACGAATCTCTTCAAGAGCCGACGGTTCTCCCGGCTTATCTGCCGAACCTTCTCGTTAACGGTGCAAGCGGAATTGCTGTAGGAATGGCAACCAACATTCCCCCGCACAACCTAAACGAAGTTGTTGACGGACTTGTTTATTTAATAGACAAACCTAATTCTAAAGTTGAAGATCTTATAAAATATGTTAAAGCCCCGGATTTCCCTACCGGTGGAATTATTTATGGTTACGACGGAGTTAGAGAAGCATACCTAACGGGAAGAGGAAGAGTTGTAGTTAGAGCAAAGGCTAATATCGAAATTCAAAAAAACGATAGAGAAAACATTGTAATTACTGAAATACCATATCAAGTAAACAAAGCTAACTTAATTGAAAAAATTGCCGACCTTGTGCGAGATGGAAAGATTAACGACATATCTAATATTAGGGATGAGTCCGACAGAGACGGAATGAGAATTGTAATTGAACTGAAGAAAAGCGGACAGCCTGCCGTAATTCTTAATCAGCTCTTTAAGCATACACAGATGCAAATAACCTTCGGCGTAATAATGCTTGCTTTGGTAAACGGTCAGCCGAAAGTTTTAACTCTCAAAGAAATGATGCAGCACTTCTTAGATCATAGAATGGATGTTCTTATAAAAAGAACAAAATTCGATTTGGAAGCTGCCGAAAAAAGAGCCCATATTTTAGAGGGCTACATAATTGCTCTCGATAACATAGACGAGGTTATTGAGACGATTAAGAAATCCAGAGATGTTCATACCGCGCAAAACAACTTGATGAAGAAATTCAAGTTATCGGAAGTTCAGGCAAAAGCAATTCTTGATATGAGGCTGCAGCGCTTAACGGGTCTCGAAAGAAAGAAAATAGAAGACGAATATAAAGAAACAATCAAACTCATCGAAAAATTGAAATCAATATTAAGCGACGAGAAAAAAAGATTCGGTATCATTAAACAAGAGTTGTTGGAGTTGAAGGAGAAATACGGCGATGAGAGAAGAACAGAGATAGTTCATGATTATAAAGAATTCGATATTGAAGATATTATTGCCGAAGAAGATGTTGTTGTAACTATTTCACACAGCGGTTTTATCAAACGCTTCCCTGTAAGCGGTTACAGAAAACAATCGCGCGGCGGAAAGGGGGTAACCGGTGCAGGAACAAAGGATGAAGATTTCATCGAACATATGTTTATTGCATCAACACACCAATATTTAATGTTCTTTACCGACAGAGGAAAGTGTTACTGGCTAAAAGTGCATGAAATTCCCGAAGGCGGAAGAGCTGCCCGCGGAAGATCGATTTTAAATCTTATAGAAAAAGATAAAGAAGAACTTATAACGGCATTTATTACGGTAAAAGAATTTACGAGTGAAAAATATTTGATGATGTTCACTGAACAGGGAACTGTAAAGAAAACAGTCCTCGATGCTTATTCCAATGTTCGACGAGGCGGAATTCAAGCAATTAATCTAGGCAAAGGAGATAGATTAATAGAAGTCAAAGTTACCGATGGAACCCAGGATATTATTATAGGTACTCACAACGGAATGGCAATTCGATTTAAAGAAAGCGATGTAAGAGAAATGGGCAGAACCGCAACCGGTGTTCGCGGCATCAAATTAGGTAAGGACGATAAAGTAATTGGCGGCATAGCCGTTAAGCACGCAACTACGCTGCTCGTTGCAACCGATAAAGGATTTGGCAAGCGGTCGGATCTAAACGATTACAGAATTACTAAGCGCGGCGGCAAGGGTATTATTACTGTTAAAACAGGTGATAAAAACGGTAAAATGATTTCTTTAATGCAAGTAAACGATAATGATGAACTTGTTATAATGACCGTAAAGGGAATGGTAATTCGTCAAGGCGTTAACAGTATACGGGTTATGGGAAGAAATACACAGGGAGTACGATTAATTAGATTGAACGAGGGTGATCAGATAGCAGATATAGCAAGAGTAGTAAGCGAGGAAGAAGAACAAGAACAGCTTAAACAATAAATAAAAAGGCTGGCTCAAAAGGATGATTTTACAGTAACCCACATTTTCAAATGTGGGGATTTAGCTCTGAAAAACATTTTTGTTTAACCGTTTTAACGGTTTATTTAACTTCTGATACAGCCTTTTTTGTTTTTAAACAATATACAGGTAATAAAATGTCACACAAAAAATCCCACTTTGAATCGAAATGCGTTCATTCAGGAATCAAAGAATATGAATTCGGACCGGTAGTTCCTCCAATCTATCAAACATCAACATTTAAATTCGAAACAGCATCTCACGGTGCTTCTTTATTCAAGGGAGAAGGAAAAGGGTATATTTATACTCGTATGGCGAACCCGACAATTGAGGCGATGGAAGACGCAGTAGCCGAGCTGGAAGAAGGTTACAAAGGGCTTGGCTGTGCAAGCGGAATGGCAGCAATTCATACGGCTTTTACAGCATTATTAAGCGCAGGAGATCACGTTATTTGTTCTAAATCCGTTTACGGACCTACGGCAACACTTTTAAGTACCGTGCTTGGCAAGTTTGATATCGAGACAACATACGTAAACGGCTCAGACCTCGAACAAGTTCAATCTGCAATCAGACCTAATACTAAAGTTGTTTACATAGAAACGCCCGGTAACCCAACGCTGGAGATCACGGATATTTCTCAAGTTTCTAAAATAGCTCACGCTCACAATGCAAAAGTCGTGGTGGATAATACTTTTATGTCTCCAGCTTTACAAAAACCTTTGGTTTTAGGCGCCGATGTTGTAGTTCACAGCTTGACTAAATTTTTAAATGGTCATGCAGATGTTGTTGGTGGAGTTATTGTTGTTAAAGATGAACCAACATATTTGAATTTCCGAAAGGTATTAAATCAAATAGGCGGTGTAATAGATCCGTTCAACGCTTTTCTCGTTCACCGCGGAATGAAAACGCTTTCGCTTAGGATGGAGCGTCATTCGGAAAACGCAACAAAGATTGCACGGTATTTGGAAGAGCATCCTCAGGTTAAGTGGGTTCGTTATCCGGGACTTGAATCTCACCCGCAATACGAGGTTGGTCTAAATCAGCATAAACTTCCAGGCGGAATGATAACTTTCGAATTAAAAGGCGGATTTGAAGCCGGTGAAAAAGTGATGAACAGTGTTAAATTCTGCCAACTCGCCGTTAGTCTTGGAGGAGTTGAAACCTTAATTCAACATCCTGCAAGTATGACACACTTTTCGATGGGAAGAGAAGCCCGTGAAGCAGCTGGAATAACAGACGGACTCGTTCGCTTGTCGGTAGGAATTGAAAATGTTAACGACATAATTGAAGATTTGGAGCAGGCTTTTTCCAAGATAGAAACAAAAGTTGCAGAGCCTGCATAATTAACTTTACTACACCCCAAAACAAAATTGTTTATATTATTGTTTTGGGGTTTTTTTTATTTAAAACAAATCAATAAGAAGCGATGAAACAAATAATTCTATTTTTGATTGCGGGAGCTATTCTCTTCGCACAATCGGAACGGCTCTATATGTCTCAACCGATAAAAAAAGCGTTTGAAAAAGGAACGAGAACATACTCAGGAAAACCCGGTGATAATTATTGGATGAACCGGGCTGAGTATAAAATTAAAGCGGATGTTGATCCTGTGACTAAAATTTTAAAAGGGGAAATGTCCGTTAAGTATTTTAATAACAGTCCCGATACCTTAAAAGAAATTGTAATGCATCTTTACCCCGACCTCTTTAAAAAAGGCTCGGCAAGAGATTGGCCGATTCCCCAAAATGCTGTCAACGATGGAGTGGTGATTAAGAATATTTCGATAAACAATAATGTTTATGATGTTTCCGATACAAGCACAACTATAAAACGTGCAGCTACAAATATGACAATAGCTTTGGAGGAATATCTTGTTCCTAACAGCGAGCTGTCGATGCACATTACTTGGAAATTTATAATCCCGTTCGTCAGACCGCTGCGCACAGGTGCGTATTCTGATACATCTATTTTCGTTGCATATTGGTATCCTAAAATAGCGGTGTACGACGACATACACGGATGGGATATTATCCCTTATTCGGGAACGGCGGAAATGTACAGTAGCAATGCATCTTTCGGCGTGGAAATCACCGCACCGAAAAATTACATAGTTTGGGCAACCGGTATTTTTGAAAATGCCGAAGAAGTTTTGGAGGAAAAATATTTAGAGCGATATAACAAATCGCATAACACCGAAGAGATTATTAAAATAATTACGGAAGAAGATCTTCATAAAGATATAACAAAAGGGAATAACCCCACCTGGAAATTTAAAGCGGAAACTACACCGGATTTTGCATTCGCAATTGGTAAAAATTATTTATGGGATGCGTCTACCGTTAAGTTGAAAGACAAAACGGTCTTTGTGGATGCCGGTTATAAAAAAGATTCGAAAAACTTTAGAGAAGTTGTAAGTATTTTAAAAGATGGTGTAAAGTTTTTTTCTGAAGATATGCCCGGTGTAATTTTTCCATATCCCACGGTTTCCGTATTTAACGGAAGCGGCGGAATGGAATTCCCGATGATCTTAAACGACGGTGAGGCAAGCACACATGCATCAACAGTCGGATTAACTTTGCACGAACTTGCTCACTCTTATATGCCTTTTTATATGGGAATAAATGAAAGACGGTATGCGTTTATGGATGAAGGCTGGGCGGTATTTGCTCCCGTGAAGCTTCAAAGAAAACTCGGGGATGTTGAGCCGATTAGAAGAAGATTTGTTCGACAAGAAAAACAATTGGAAGAAATTGTTGAAGCACCTCCGATGACGCCCTCTTTTTTATTAAACGGATCACATTACAGGGTAGCATCATATACGCGTTCAGCCGCAGCGTTGTTTTCTTTACAATCTCTTTTGGGGGAAGAGTTGTTTCTTAAAGCAATGCAGACTTTTATGAACGAATGGAACGGAAAACATCCAACGCCATATGACTTTTTCTTCACATTTAACCGTGTTGCGGAAGAAGATTTAATATGGTTCTGGAAACCATGGTATTTCGAATTTCATTCACCCGATCTGAATCTAAAAGATTATAAAAACACAAACGGAGAAAAAACCGTTACAATTGAAAACTCCGGCGGCTTACCGATGCCTGTGAAGTTAAAAGTATATTTTGCAGATAATACTGAAAAAACAATAGAAATTTCTCCAAGGGTTTGGCAAAAAGGTGAAAAACAAATTACCGTTGACCTAAAAACCGATAAAGAAATTTTAGAAATCGAATTGGGAGATGAATTAATTCCCGATATTAATTATTCCAAAAGAGAAATCATTAACGGTGATTAATTTCCGGGTTGATTAGATGAGCTATCATTAACATATTTTTCAGCAAGTATAAAAAAGAGATATAAATGAAAAAATTCTTTTCCGTGGCTTTGCTTTTTACCTCAATGTGTTTTGCTCAAGATCAAATTATACAAAAAGGCAATGTCGAATATCTTGCAAATAAATTAATTGTAAAATTTAAACAAAGTCAAAGAACATCGGTTTATAAAGGGGCGCAAATACCTCAGGCAGCAACAAAAAGATTCCAACAAATAGGTGTGCAGTCCATAGAAAAATCCGCACAAAATTTGAAGATAGAATCGGAATATTACTCGGATCTTGACCGAACATTTATATTGGAATATAGTTCACCTTATGATCCTGAAATTGCAGCAAAAAAAATATCAAGCTCTCCCGAAATTGAGTGGGCAGAACCGTGGTACGTCTATAAAATATGTTTGGAACCAAACGATCCGAAATTTACAGACGGAACACAATGGTATTTAAATATAATATCCGCACAGCAAGCCTGGGATTTAAGCACGGGTAATGAAGAAATAGTAATCGCAATAAATGATACCGGTGTTGATTGGGATCACCCTGATTTAGCAAACAATATTTGGATTAATGAAGATGAAATTCCGGGAAACGGAATAGATGATGATGGTAACGGATATGTTGACGATATAAGAGGCTGGGATTTCGGCGGCACGGACGGAACACCCGACAATGATCCGGTGGAAGATACTCCTACACACGGAACGTGGGTTGCCGGTTTAGCGAGTGCGGTTACAAATAATGCCGAAGGGGTTGCAGCCATTGGTTATAACTGTAATATAATGCCGGTTAAAACTGCGCAGTTAGACCAAGGACAAACCAATATTGTTTATGGACGTGAAGGAATTATATATGCAGCAAACAATGGCGCAGATGTTATTAACTGCAGTTGGGGCAGCTACAGCTATTCAAGAGCAATGCAAGAGGCAATTTACTATGCTGTTTCTTTAGGGTCGGTTGTAGTTGGCGCCGCCGGCAACAATAACCGAAGTGATTTGTTTTACCCCGCTTCTTATGATGGAGTTATTTCCGTTGGGGGTTCTAATCCGGAAGATGGAATTTACTCAGGGACCAACTATGGAACTGCAGTAGATGTATTAGCTCCGGCAACAGGCGAGCCGGGCGGTAATGGAATGTATGGTCTTTGGCAGAACGACACATACCTTACAGGTACAAGCGGCACATCATTAGCGGCTCCGATTGTTGCGGGTTTAGCCGGATTAGTAATTGACAAATTCCCGGATTACTCCCCTCTCCAAGTTGCAGAACAAATCCGCGTTAATGCTGACGACATATATGATAACGTCTCCTCAACCTATCAGTATTTGCTGGGCAAGGGAAGAATTAACGCTTACAAAGCTTTAAATAATACTGACGCCGTTTCAATAAGAGCGGTAGATTTTAAATATACCGATCTATCCAACGGCAATGGAATAATTGAACCCGGAGAAACCTTTGCTCTTGGTGTCAACTTCGTTAATTACCTTAATCCTGTAAATGCGGTTCAAGTTACTCTTGAAAGCAGAAGCGAGTATGTTTCGATTTCTCAAAATAGTTTCACAATTACTTCCTCGGGTACGTTAGAAGAAGTAAATAATTACAGCACCCCTTTTGAGTTTTTGGTATCAGAAAATATTCCGCAGAACGAGGATGTTGAGTTTTTAATTAAATACAACGGTGTGGGATATAACGATTTCCAATTAATTACCCAAAAGTTTAATACAACCTTTCTTACCCAAGACGGTAATGATATTGCACTAACAATAGGCAGCGATGGAAATTTGGGATTTAATGATTTTGGAGCAAGTCCCACAGAGGGTGACGGGCTTTATTTTATGAATGGAGACAATTTGCTTTATGAAGGGGCATTAATCTACGGTACTTCTCAGACAATGGTGATGGACGCTGCTCATATAGATAACTCTACTTTGAGTCAGGATTTCAATTCCATAATTCCTTTTAGTATTGATGTTCCCGGAGAGTATGCCGATTATGAAGGATATACAAAATTTAATGACAATGGAGCAAGTCCAAATCTCGGAATAGAAACAGAATTATATACTTATAGCTTTACACAGGAAGAATACAGCAGTTTCATTATTCTTCGATATAAATTTCTAAACACGGCGGATACAGTAGTTAATAATTTCCACGCAGGAATATTTTTTGATCTTGATATGGGTTACTATTTAGATGATTATACAAAATGGGATGATACGGGTAAACTTGGCTATGTATATGATGGGGATGAGAACTCGGCTTCAGGTATAGAAGATAAAATTGCCGTTGCTTTAATCTCGGATACAAAGTATGGATACCGGGCATTTACCAATAGCGACGGAACAGATCCGGTTTCACCATATGGTTCTGATGGTTTTACGGAAAGAGAAAAATGGTACGCAATAGCCAGTGCTATTACTATTCCCGAAAAAGGACCAGAAGATATTGCGCTCGGTGTTTCAGGGGGGCCATATACTATTCAGCCCCGCGATTCACTTAACGTTGCTTTTGCAATTGCAGGAGGTTATTCTTTAGAAGAACTCAGAACGGCAATTCAAAACAGCAGAGAAGCGTATGGGTTGATTCCAACAAGCGTTCGTCAAATTAATAACGAATTGTCTTTGGAGTTTTCGCTTTCCCAAAATTACCCGAATCCGTTTAATCCAAGCACAAAAATAAACTTTACAATTTCTTCCGAGGTAAAACGCGGGACGTCAAACGTCAAATTAATAGTGTATGATATACTCGGCAGAGAAATAAAAACCTTATTTAATAAACCGATACAGCCGGGTGAATATGAAATAGAATTTGACGGAAATGAATTGCCAAGCGGAGTTTATTTTTACAAACTTTCTGCCGGAAGTTTTGTTGAAACAAAGAAAATGATGATAATAAAGTAGAGATTTGATTTATCAAATCTCTACACTTATTAGAGACTATAAAATTCTTTTACCCAATCTAATGTAGCAGCAACACCGTCTTTATAATTTCTTGCAGGGATATTTCCGAAGGTTTCTTTGAATTTAGTACCGTCTAAAATCAATTCTTCTCTCTTAAGGTATAACATTTCTTTTACTTCTTTAATCATCGGGCTGAACAAGCCCCCAATAGAAAAAATTAAATCCGAATTCAAAGTAGTGATTTTTGAACCTTGTCCTGCCTGATTAACAATCTCATTAAGATACTCACGAGAAGTAATGGGAGAAAAGGCAGGCACATTATATTCTTCGCCGGTTGATTTGTCGGATAAGCCTGCAATTACCATTGCCTTCCCGCCGTCTTCTATAAATATATATTCTGTTTTGGTATCTAAATTACCGATCCACCGGATGGTTTTTCCCATCAAAGCGTTTATATATGCTTTTTCGGAAAAGGTGTTTATTACATAAGGTCCGTAAAAATCGGGCATTCTGATTATAGTATACTTCAACCCATTTTCTGTTTTTGCTTTCTTAAGCATCTCTTCAAGATTAATTCTTATTTTGCCTTTTTTTGTATGAGCATTCCACGGATGTTTTTCATCAACCGGATTATATTGGGCGTATCCATAGTTATAAACATTTCCGGGGAATACAATCTTTGCGTTTTTTCTTAACGCAGCGTTTATCGATGAAGTTAAAAGAGGCTCGGAGCTTTCTGACCATTTATGATAAGGCGTGTTTACAAGATAGAATAAATGAGAACATCCTTCCAAAGCACCAGCAATTGTTTCTTCATTTGAAGCACTTCCCAGTACTATTTCGATTCCACTGTTTTTACCGAAATATTTTTCTGCTTTTGATTTATCACGAACAAGAATTCTAATTTGCTGGTCTTTTTCTTTTAAAGCCTTAACAACCGAAGGCCCCAAGCTGCCGGTTGCTCCAACAATTAATGACTTGCTGTTCATCGAAGTCTCCCAAAATTTTCTCTGATTAATATTTTCAAACTAAAATAAAAAAATAAAACTTACTCAAATGCGATTTTTAAATTGACTATCTCTGTTCTACTTCCCGTTCTAACCGGAGGACCCCAGCCCGCAAAACCGCTTGAAACATAATAATGAGTTTCATCAATCTTTTCATAACCCCAACTTATTTCATAAATCATAGAGGTGATATAATTCAGCGGCCAAAGCTGTCCGTGATGTGTATGCCCCGAAAGCTGCAGATCAATTCCGTTTTCTCTTGCTAAATTAAGTTGAAACGGCTGATGGTCTAAAAGTATTGCCGGAAAATTTTTGTTTATGTTTTTTGTTATTTCGGAAAGCTCTTTTCTCTTTTGGTTTGCGAATTGACCAATTGATCTATCTTCTCTTCCCACCAAATAAAAACCGCTGTCTATTAAAACTGCTTCATCACGAAGAACATTAATTCCGTGTTTTTCCATATAATCTACGGCAGATTCAACGCCGCCGATGTATTCATGATTTCCTGTAACGGCATACACACCATATTTTGCATTGAGTTTTTGTAAGTCATCACCCAATTTATTTTTTATTATCGGACCAATGTCTTCGTCAAATATATCTCCGGGCAAAAGTATTATATCCGGATTTAAAGAGTTTGCCATTTGAACAAACTTATCAAGCTGTTTTTTGCCGACGATTGTTCCCAAATGAATATCTGAAGCAGCGACTATATTAAGCGTATCGAGTTTGGAATCTTTCTTTGGAAGAGTAATTTCAAGAGTTAATGTACGAGGGTTAAGAAAATTAATGTGTCCATAAATAATTATTCCTACCACAATTATAACTGTTCCGATAAAGCTTATAATTTTTGCTTTCTCGTAATTGCCGGAGATGAACTTAGGAAGAAAGCCAAAAAAGTGGTCGGATAAACGGATTAAATCAAAGAGTATTATAAATAGAAAGAAATAAAGCATAAAAGCCAACCAGAAAGAACCGATCCAAACAAACGTTTCGGTAAATTTATTCAACATAAAGTTTTCTAAGATACGGCCTATCCAAAAAGAAGAGGCAACTATTATAAATAACACGATATAGTAAGTTCGAAAAGAAGAATCTTTCGGCAAAGCCTGCAAACCTCTAACGAAGATGTAGTAGTTAACCGATGAGTAAATTAAGAGAACGATTGATATAAAAATTAAAAAATTCCAAAATTTCATAAGGTTCCTTTATCTTAAGAGAAATTAGACACCAACAAAGCCAAATAGATTCAACTTTTGTTTTCAATTATTGATGCGATAAACCAGCACAACAAAGCCCAAAATAATCCGATCATCCACCCGGCAAGAACATCGGTTGGGTAATGTACACCGAGATAAACCCTACTTAAACCAACGATAAAAGAAATTATTAAAGCCGAAGAAATTAAAAAGACTCGAGTTTTACGAGAATTTTCAATTCTTGAAATCAGAACAGCGAGGGATAAATAAACAACAGCAGACATAGCAGAGTGACCGCTCGGAAAACTCATCGTAACTTCTGAAACAAGTTGCGGAACAATTTCTGGACGTGGACGAGCGAATAAAAATTTTAATATCTGCACAAGAAGACCGCCGCCTATCACTGCCGACAAAACAAAAACAATAGAACGGATTTCTTTTTTGAGAGCTAGGTATAAAACCACGAACAGCGTAATAAGAGTTAATAATGTAGAGCTGCCGAGAGATGTAATATCTCTTATTATATACTGTAATCGTTCGGAACCCAACGTAAGAGAGGGGTCTTCCGGGTTGCGCAAAAGAAGCAGTATTTCATTATCGAGCGAATGGGTTTCTCCCTCACCCACTGCATCGGCTATTATTATAAATAGGAATAAGGAAAAAACCATGCCCAGCAGTAGGAATAAAAATGAAATTTCACCCGGAAAGTATTTTTGAATTAATTGCCTTAGTCTATTCATTAATTGAAGGTGTTTAAAATTTTACCAGACAAAGATAAGAAAGGTTTGTATTAGTTGTAGTCTCTTAGATGTGAGTATCAAGCTGTTGTTAAATGAAGAGAATCCATCTTTTGAAAAGATGGATTCTCTATATTATTAATTTCACAATCGTGATGCTTGCATCTTGAGTCTTAATACTATTTGACCAGCATTAATTTTTTTGTCGCGGTGAAGTTCTCAGCGCGTAAAGTATAAAAATAAATTCCACTTGATAAATTAGCAGCGTTAAACGCACTGTTATAAACACCGGCGTTAAGTTCTTCGTTGACTAACTCAGCAACTTCGTTTCCTAAAACATCATATACTTTTAATGAAACATGAGAAGCTTCCGGAATGGAATACCGAATGTTAGTCGTTGGGTTAAAAGGATTTGGGTAGTTCTGAGATAAATTGAAATCGGCAGCTAATTCTTCAATTTGTTCTACGTCCGAAGGTGTCCCGTTTCCATAACTCCAGCTAACATCTTCTGCACTAATTGTCCCGTTATCGGGAGCGTTTGGATCTGCTGCCGTAACAGTAACCGCATTCCCCGAGGGTGTAATGAATAAATAACTTACCATGTTGGTTGTAATCGGAGAACCGGTAACGTTATTTGTTAATTCCGTCTCAATTTTTATTCGAAGTGCTCCTTCGCTTGTGCCGTTAGGCATTGTTAAAGTACCCCATGCATCAACGGTTCTGGTAATTGTATAATCGACCGAGTAACTTTGAGTCGATAACCCAACTATTTCGGTTTCAATAGCTCTCACGCCTGATTGAGACCAGCTGGCTCCAAAGGTTAAAGGAAGCTGCAAGATTACTTCGGCGGGATTAATTACAATTGTTGTGTTTGTTGTAAATCCTAAAGCCTCTGCGGTAGTGAACGTTCCCAAATCCGAATAAGCACTGCCGTCGACCGAAAGGTGAACCCAAGTTTCTGAGGTTACACCGGCAAAAGTTGGATTTGAATAAGTGGTGTGTGTTGCACCGCTGAATGTTGACGCGGCAGGAGAGTTGCTGTTATCAACTGTTGTTGCATCAAATTCCAATTGGAATTGATGACCTGAAAAATCCCAGCTGCTTTGACCGGGAGCGCCGATATCAACGGATCCGCCGAGAGTATCTGCAAAACTCGTAACGGTATTTCCCAAAGCAATGTTTGCTTCAACATCAGCCTGTGTAATGGTTACTTGTGCGGTGGTGGTTAATAAAAAAAGTAAAACTGAAAAAAATATAGTAAGTCTATTCACGTTTGCCCTCCTTAGGTTTAATTTATTGGTGAGTGCACAATTTTAAGTATAATGAGGAAAAATGTAAAGGATATTTTGACCGATTATCCTATTTGGAAGATTAAAAGATGCTTTTAATCATAAAGGAGGGTCAGTTTTTTAATTTTGCTTTTTCGTAAAGCGATTGGTATTTAAGAGCTGAGTTTTTCCAAGAAAAATCTTTTTTCATTCCGTTGAGTTGTATCTTTTCCCAAGTTGATTTGTTTTTGTAAGCATTCAGCGCTCGTTGAAGTGCTTGAATCATTTCAAGCGAGTTGTATTCAAGAAAAGAAAAACCTGTGCCGGGATTAGAAGCGCCGGTCGTTTGTTCGTCCCAGTCTTGTACCGTATCTGCCAGACCGCCGGTCTTTCTAACAACGGGTACAGTGCCGTATTTAAGCGAATAAATTTGATTTAGTCCGCAAGGTTCATAATGAGAAGGCATTAAAAATATATCTGCGCCGGCTTCAATTAAGTGAGCTAATTTTTCGTTATATCCTATATGAACACCGACCTTATCGGGCAGCTGTTCTTGTAAAGCAATGAATGAGTTTTCATATTCCCGTTCACCGCTTCCGAGAATTATCCACTGTGCATCAATTTCCATTAAATCGGAAAGAGCTGTTTGAATAAGATCAAATCCTTTTTGAATTGCAAATCGCGAAACAATTCCAATAAGCGGAACTTCTTTTTTATACTGTAACGAAAATTGTTTCAATAATTCCTTTTTGTTTTTTTCTTTGCCGGAAAGATCTTTGGCGGAGTAATTATGTGGAATCATCTTATCTGTTTCGGGGTTCCAAATAGAATAATCAACACCGTTTAGAATTCCGTAGAAATCACTTTTTCTGTATTGAAGAACTTTATCCATCCCGTAAGCATATTCGGGGGTAAGGAGTTCTTTGGCATATGTTTCGCTTACCGTATTAATTAAGTCGGCAAAAGAAATTCCGGTCTTAAGAAAGTTAACCAAACCGTCTTGTTCTATTTTTCCGCCGTGATAAAACAGATCTGAATTTATTTCTGCATTAATAAGTGTCTGTGTTGTAAACTTTCCTTGGTAACCAATGTTATGAATGGTGAATAATGTTTTAGTCTGTTCAAACAGCTTATCCCAACTGTAATTATCTTTAATGTATAGCGGAATTAAACCGGTTTGCCAATCGTTGCAGTGAATTACATCAGGCGCCCATTGAAGACGCTGAAGAGTTTCAATTACTGATTTTGAAAAGCATATAAATCTTTGGTCTTCATCTTGGTCGTCGGTATAAATATTATGGCGATGAAAGAAATGGGGACAGTCCATAAAATATACTTCAACTTCTGAACCGGGGAGAGAAGATTTGTAAACATTAACATCATAAACAATTCCCGCAACTCGAATCGGCATAGGACTTGCCCACTCAAGCAGTTCCAAATTAAACTTGTGTTTATCAACCGAGGAATATTTCGGCATAAAGATTTTTATATCACAGCCAAGCTTTTCAAGTTCTCTCGGAAGCGCTCCGGATACATCCGCTAATCCGCCGGTTTTTGCGAAAGGCACTACTTCACTTGATGCAAAAGCTATCTTCATTTTTGGTTATTGAGTTATTAGTTATTTGATATTGAGATAACAAATATATGTATAATTTGTTACTAAGTAAGTCGGACAAATTTGAAATCCCTTTCTCTCAATCGGTTCTAAAGACCAAATCTCAATAGTTAAGCAAAAATGTGAGCTTATGCTTAAATTAGAAAAAAAATATAGTTAAAAGATCGGCTAATTATTTAATGGCTAATTTTTTTTTGCAAACAAGTCATCGTGTCTTTGTTTTGTTGGGTTTTGTTTTTATTTTTGTCCCTCATGAAAAAAATAAAACCTCATATCGCCTTTTTGCTTTTGATATATCTTTTCGGGTCATTTCAGCCGGTTTTACCCTTAATAGATTATTTGGTGAACTATGATTATATAGTTGAAAACTTATGTGAGCAAAGAAACGAGTTAGAAAATTTGTGTATGGGGAGCTGTTATTTAAATGAACAATTAAAAGAAAAGATTTTAGAACAACAGAGTAAGCCAGAGAAAAGTGAAGCCAAAATTAATCTTTTAATGCTTTCTTTTCACTTTGCTGAAGATGATCGGCAGGAGTTAAAAACATTTGAGGATTTTCAGTACTTTCATTATCTAACCATAGATTTAAGATCTTACAAAACAAAACCACTTTTACCGCCTCCGCAATTTGTTTAATTAATTATTCACATTTATTAATTAAACAAGGAGGCTGAACAATGTTCAAGCATTTTATTTATTTATTCCTCTTGGTAGTGCTAGTGCATTCATTATTCGCACAGAAAGAAGATTCTGTAAAAATTTATTATCTCGCACCAATTGAAGTGAAAGCAAAAAACAATACTCTTAGTCAAACTTTCACTCCAACCGAAAAAGACAATTTAACAAATCTGCTTAACACAAATGGATTTCATTTAATTAGAAAAGGAACATTCTTTGCGCATGATATTTACGGAGACGGATTCAAGCGGAGTGATATTGAAGTAGTAGTTGACGGGGAAAGATATCACAGCGCTTGTCCTAATAGAATGGATTCGCCGTTAACAAGAGTAAATCCTTTAGAGATTTCTGAAATAGAAATGGTAAAAAATTCTGCAGTATTACAATCTGGGTTAGGGGGAAAAATTAACTTTATACGCAAAGAACCTGAAGAACCAGTTAGAATTAAAACATCTCTTTCTGCTGTAGCCGGTCATTCTCAAAATACAGATGCAGCTGTTTCTATTGAAGGTTACAAGCAGCGCTTAAGTTTAAGGTATGCTGCGGGAACTCCTTACGAAGATGCAGATTCACGAAGCTTCAAAGATCTTTACGGTTATAAAGATAATTATGATTACAAACTTGCCGAAATAACTTATAACGGAAAACAAAACGATTTTAATTATGGATTAGGATTTTCTTATACGGAAAATGTTTCCTTCCCTTATCTGCAAATGGATGAAAAATTTAACCGCGTTTTTAACGGACATGTTGGATATAAAAACAACAAGTTATATTTCAACTATACATCTCACTTAATGGATAATACTTTGCGTGTGAATCCTATGTTGATGGCAACAGATGCAAAGAATTTAACAATAGGAATAACTGGTGAGTTTTACGAAGTTTATTATAGAAATTGGAAAGCGGATAATTTAATCGAAACACCGATGATGACAATCAACAACAAATTGATTCCCAACGCATCACAAATTTCTGCATCTGTAAGTCACAAGATGAAATTATCATTCTTGAATATAAGTGCAAAAGCCGGTTTAGCATATACCAAGCTTGGCGAAAACGATTTATCTCTTTATAAAGAAGTTGATTCCGACGCCAAAGATAATTCATTTTTTCCGCTTCTTGGTTTGTCGTTAGGATTTACAGAAAGTTTAACGAGCGAATTAAATGCCGGAGTTTCACTCGATGCTTCAACCGAAACACCGAGTTTAGAAAGCCAGTTTATTTCTGTTAAAAAACCGATGGGAAATCCGGCGTGGGTTGGTAATACAAATCTTGATGTCCCAGTCAAAAGCAGTTTGAAAGGTTATTTGTTTTTCGATCCTATTTTTCTGGAAGTTTACGCAACAAACATTTGGAACTATGTTGAATTAGCAAAAGTGAATGTTAACAGAACAAAATATCAAACATATCAAAATGTTGATGCTTATATACTTGGTTTTAATATGGAACTGAATTATAGGTTCATAAATTTTTCCGCTAATTACTCTTTTGCGAAAAACAAGACAAATGGCGAACCACTTTCGGAAATCGCTCCGCTTACCGTAAAAACTTTGCTCACGTCGCCAACAGTGTATGGATTTAATTTTTATCTTAGACATACATACAACGATGCACAAACAAGAGTTGATCCTTTCTTAAATGAAAGCGCAACTCCACAATGGAATAAAGTTGATATTGGAGCTTCTTACGAATGGAATTATTTAACTCTTTCTGTTGAAGTGGAAAACTTGACAAATGAAAAATATTATCAACATCTCTCTTATTTAAGAAATCCATTTTCTTCCGGTGTAAATGTTTTGGAATCCGGCAGGGTTTTTCGGTTTAATGTAAAGTTGAATAACTTGTTGTAATTTTTAAAATGGAATAGATCACAGATGACACAGAAAAAATAGATTTTCGCAGATTTAAATTACGGAGATAAGGATTTTTTGTGTTATCAGTGGTCTATTCTTTCATTTTTATCCTCACATCAACTGCGTGAATTGAATTATCTTGTGAAACAATAAGCGGATTTAAATCAAATTCGACTATGTTTTCGTTTTCTATTATCATTTGTGACGAAGCACGTATTACTCGTTTCAATTCATTTATATCGATTCCTTTTTCACCGCGGACACCTTTTAATATTTTACCGATTACAGTCTCTTCAATTATTTCGTTTAAATCGTTATCGGACATATAAGCAGAGCGGATCGCGGTATCACAAACAACTTCAACATACTTTCCGCCCGTACCGAACATTATTACCGGTCCGAATGACGGATCGCGATAACCGCCGAGTAATACTTCGTGTTTAATTTCTATGAACGGTTGGATTAAAAATTGCTCGACTTCAAAATCATATTTATTAAAATTCTTTTCTATCTCTTTAGCTTTCGCGAGCAATTCGCCTTTTGTTTTTATGTTAAGTTTTACTGCATCAAGCTCAGATTTATGAATTACTTCGTGATTTATTCCCTTCAACACAATTGGGAATAAGTCATCGTTAATGCTTTCTAATTCACCGGGTTTTACAAAAACATTTTTGATAATCGGGATTCCGTAGTGAGATGTAATTTCAATTACTTCTTCTTGAGAAATGAATCCCGGTTTGTAGTTAAACTTACCTTTACCGCGAAGAGCAAATTGGTCTGCATATTCTTTTCTGTGATCTTTTAATCCGGATTGTGCCATTGAGTAATAAAGCATGTTGGAAATAACCGGAGCGGGGTCTTCGGGATTTCGGAATAGAGGCAATTGTTTTTTCGAAAACTTTCTGTAATCACTCCAAAATTCCGGCAGAGGCATATCAACTTGAAAAATTGGTTTGTCCGAATTTATTTCATTTACCGATTCAACAACTTCCATCGGCTCAACCATAACCGGCTGCACAAAAATTGATATAACCGCATCTACATTTTCATCTTCAATCACTATTTCATTAACACTTTTGTAAACTTCTGCGGTTGCGCCGGGCAAAAGATCAACCGGATTTGCAACACTTCCTTCGGGATTTACAACTTCTCTTAATTTACTTTTTGTCTCTTTCGAAAATTCGGCAAGCACAAGATTTTCTTTTTCTAATGAATCTACCGTTAATATTGCCGGACCGCCGGCGTTTGTAATTACTGCAATTCTATTTCCTTTCGGGAATGGAAAATTCTCAAATCCCTTTGCTGTGTTGAAAAGTTCGTTTACGTTATCAACTCTTAAAATTCCGAATTGACGAAGCAGCGCATCAACAACTTGATCTTGACTGCTTAATGCGCCGGTATGAGAAGAGGCGGCTTTCATTCCGCTTGAAGTTTTACCGGCTTTTAAAACTATTACAGGCTTTGTCACCTCACCTGTTATCAAGGGTTTAATAAAATTTTCACCATCAACAAAACTTTCTAAATAAGTGGTTATTGTTTTTATGTTGTTATCACTTTGCCAAAAGTGAAGCAAATCATTTTCGTTTATGTCGGCTTTATTCCCAACGCTGATGAAGTGTGCAAATTTTATGTCCGTTTCTCTGAGGGAGTTTAAAACTGCCGCACCAAGTGCTCCGCTTTGTGATAAAAATCCCGTGCCTCCGGTTTCCGGTTTTTCGGCAACAAATGTAGCGTTTAATTTTGTCGATTCAAGTGTGTTTATAACACCCATACAATTTGGTCCAACTAAACGCGCACCGGCCTCTTTAACTTTTTGTACGATTCGTTTTTCAACCGCTTCGCCTTCTTTGCCTGTTTCTCTAAATCCGGCAGTGATTAACACAATTGATTTAACATTCTTTTTCAAAAGCGAGTCAATCGAATCTTCCGCAAATTGTTTTGGAACAACAACAATTCCTAAATCAATTTTTCCTTCAATCTCTTCAATCGATTTGTAACACTTATAACCGAGCACACTTTCGGCTTTTGGGTTAACCGGATAAATGACACCTTTGTAGCCGTAGCTGCTTATGGTTTTCAGCAATTCGTAACCGATACTTTTTTCTTTTGTTGAAGCTCCGGCAACGCAAATTGATTCGGGATAAAAGAAATTCTTGATTGAATCCATATTTCCCTTGGATTTTTGAGAAAATAAAACAAACGTGTCCTAAAAAATAATAAAAGTTGCACCGATAATCAGTACAAGAAATTAAGATAAACAAGAGAGTAATTTTTATATTTAATTAAAGAAAAACGGGATGAAAAATGAAAAAATTAATACTCACCTTTTTGTTTTTTGGCTCTTTGTTGTCTGCACAGGAGTTTTCTGCAAACGCTACACGTCCTTCGGCATCTGATAATGGTTATTTAACTGCATACGGGTTTACCGAAATTGAATTGGGCTGGGCGGTAGAGGAAAACTATTGGAGCGTTCCCGCGCTTTTGAAATTTACTGCATTACCCAATTTCGAACTCGGTTTTTTGATGAGCGGAATTGTGAACCATTCTGAATTTGCCGGTTCATCAGATACAGAAGTAGGTGACTTTGGTGTGCAATTAAAATCACAAATTTATGAAGATCCCGGAATGGCAATTGCATTGTTGGGTCGTACCGACTTTTTACAAAGCGAAATGCAGAGATTCACTCTTTACTCTGCTTGGTCGTTTCAAAGAGAAATGTTTCAGCTTGATGCGACAGTTGGAGGAGTTTTTCATTCCGAAAGTTTCGCAGGCTCAAATTCATTTATATATGCCGTTTCTTTCGCGCCAAAGTTTGAAAGTGACGCTGGAGTTTATGTAGAAATATTCGGTGAAAGCAATGAAGTGGTAAAACCGCTTTATTTTGATGCCGGAATTTCTTTTGCCGTTTCACCCAGATTTATTTTGGATGCAGCCTATGTAACCGGTTTGAATGATGGTGCTCTCGATTGGCAGTTTCAAGTCGGGTTTACCACCACGTTATTTAGAATTCTTAGGTAGCGGGTTAATCGCTATTCCAAATCCGTTAGCTAAGAAGTCTGCAACAAAATGTTATACTGTATTTAACATGGTGAAAAGAGGAATCTCATCTCATAAGATAGGTACGAGATTCTTCATCGAGCAAGAAGATTCCGAACGATTTTAAGAAACCAAGCGATATAACAAAAGATTGAATCGTAAAAAAAGATATGATATATTATTCTCCGGAATAAAAGGAGGATGATATGAGTGAAGAACAATTACTTCAAAAGTTTGAAGAGCGAATAAAAAACGGGGAAGTAATTGAACCGAAAGACTGGATGCCTGAAAGGTATAGAAAACAGTTAATTAGAATGATGAGTCAGCACGCTCACTCCGAAGTAGTTGGAATGCTTCCCGAAGGAAATTGGATAACCCGCGCACCAAGTCTCCGCAGAAAAATGGCTTTGCTCGCTAAAGTGCAAGATGAAGCCGGACACGGTTTGTATATTTACAGCGCAACCGAAACCCTCGGTATTGACCGTGCGGAACTTATTGATCAACTATTGGAAGGTCGTGCAAAATACTCAAGCATATTTAATTATCCTACTCTCTCTTGGGCTGATATGGGAATTATCGGATGGTTTGTTGATGGTGCCGCAATTGTAAATCAAACTATGCTTGCAAAAAGCTCGTATGGCCCTTATTCCCGCGCAATGATAAGAATCTGTAAGGAAGAAAATTTTCATAAAAAACAAGGGTATGAAATTGTAGCAACGCTTGCAAAAGGAACGCCTGAACAAAAGAAAATGGTACAGGAGGCTGTAAATAGATGGTGGGAACCGACGCTGATGATGTTCGGGCCGCCGGATAAAGATTCACCAAACTCGGCAGAGTTGATGCGCTGGAAAGTAAAACTCAAAAGTAATGATGAACTTCGTCAGCGTTTTGTTGATTTGACAATTCCTCAAGCAAAAGCTGTAAACTTAACAATTCCCGATCCCAACTTAAGATATAATGAAGAAACAGGTCATTGGGAATTCAGTGAAATTAATTGGGATGAATTTTGGAAAGTTGTAAAAGGCAACGGCCCGATGAATAAAGAAAGGTTGCGCGCTAGACGTAATGCCCACAAAGAAGGTGCTTGGGTGAGAGAAGCAGTCTTGGCTTATGCTGAGAAAAAGCAAGCACTAAATTCTAAATCCTAAATTCTAAACAAAACTGAAATTCGAATAAGAAAATTCGAAACGGAATTGTCGGCAAACAAGAAATATGATCTGGAAGAGAGAACACTTCGGTATGCAAAAGATGTTCGAAAGTATTTGAGAAGCGTTCCGAGAGACGTTATTAATATAGAAGATATAAAACAGTGTACCAGAGCATCAGGATCATTTGGGCAAATTACAGAGAAGCAAACGATTCTTTAAGTAAGAAAGATTTTTTAATGAGAATTAAAATTTCTCGAAAGGAATCTAAAGAAACAATTTATTGGTTGAATTTAATAATGTGCAATAAAGACCAAGAAACAGAGCGTGATAGACTTATTCAAGAAGGAACAGAGTTAATGAAAATATTCGGTTCGATTTTAGAAAAATCGAAATAGCTGTTTTGAATTTATTATTTGATTTTTAGAATTTGTTTAGTATTTCGAAATTAGAATTTAGGGATTAACAATGAACGATCAAGGAAAACTCTGGGAAGTATTTACACAACCCAAAACAGGAGCACCGCACGAGCATGCAGGCAGTCTGCACGCACCCGATGCAGAAACCGCATTGCAAAATGCAAGAGATGTTTATACAAGAAGAGGTGAAGCCGTCAGTTTGTGGGTAGTTCCTGCAGAAGCAATTGTTGCTTCGAGTCCGTCTGATAACGGACCTTTCTTCGATCCCGGTAATGATAAAGTTTACCGGCATCCGCAATTTTATTCTACTCCAAAAGGCGTGAGGAATGTTTGATAAAAATTAATGATGAAAAAAGAAACGAATTATTTGAATATTTGCTGCGACTCGGTGATGATAGATTGATTCTCGGCCACCGGCTTTCCGAATGGTGCGGACATGCGCCAATCTTAGAAGAAGATATCGCTCTTGCAAATATTGCTCTCGATTGTATCGGACAGGCAAACGCTTTTTTATCACTTGCCGCTGAAGTTGAAAACAAAAACAGAACCGAGGATGACCTTGCTTATTTCCGTGATGAAACGGAATTTAAAAATTTACAATTAGTTGAACAGCCGAACATTGATTTCGCGTACACAATTGCACGACAATTTTTTGTCGATACATTTGCCGTTCCGTTTTATGAAAAATTATCAGAAAGTGTGCACGAAGAATTAGCCGGTATAGCCGCTAAATCTCTTAAAGAAGCAAAGTACCATTTAAGGCATAGTAAAACTTGGATGCTACGTTTAGGCGACGGAACCGAAGAGAGCCACAAAAAAATTCAAACCGCCGTTGATGATTTGTGGACTTACACCGGCGAGCTCTTTTTCGAAAATGAAATCGATGAAAAATTAATTAAAGAAAAATTGATTCCTTCCGCTAAAGAAATAGAATCACAATGGAAAGAAGAAGTTGAGAAAGTTATAACGGAAGCAACTTTGAAATTACCTGAAGAACCAAACACAAACTTAAGAGCCGGCAGAAACGGAGATCACACAGAACATCTCGGACACATACTAGCCGAGATGCAAATAGTTGCTCGCTCTCATCCGGGAGCAAAGTGGTAACTCATTTCTAAAATTTGCATATATTGACGCAATGCGTTATTATTATTATAAAGATGATTAAATCATTCACCGATAAAGAAACAGAAAAGATTTTTTTCAGAAAACAATCTGTTAAAATATCGGTGCAGATACAAAAAATTGCTTTGAGAAAATTGCTGTTATTATATGCATCAAGTGGAATAAATGATTTAAAAGTACCACCGGGGAACCGGCTGGAAAAATTATCGGGTAATTATAAAGGAAAGTATAGTATTCGAATAAATGATCAGTTCCGAATAATATTCGAATTTAGAAACGGAAATGCGTTTGAAGTTGAAATAGTAGATTATCATTGAGGTAAAAATGAAGAAAAAATTAAAGCCAATTCACCCGGGAGAAATTTTACTCGAAGAATTTTTGAATCCGATGGAAATTAGCCAATATCGATTGGCTAAAGATATTAATGTTCCGCCAAGAAGAATAAATGAAATCGTTTTGGGTAAAAGATCTATAAGCGCCGATACTGCCTTGAGATTGTCGAAATATTTTAATCTTTCGGAACAGTTTTGGATGAATCTTCAATCACGGTATAATTTAGAACTTGCGAAAGATAAGCTCTCAGGTAAGTTAGATAGAGAAGTAAAAAAGTTGGCAAACTAATGACCGAAACAAAGTCAATATTAGAACTACTTAAAAACATCCCAGATCCAGAAATTCCTGTGATTAACATAGTAGAAATGGGAATTGTTCGGGAAGTTGAACTAATAGAAGATGAGATCAATATAAAGATCACGCCAACATACTCCGGCTGTCCCGCAATGAAAGCTATCGAAGATGAAATTGTAAATAAGCTTAACGCAAAAGGATTTGAAAAAGTATCGGTTAAGAAAATTTATAATCCCGCCTGGTCAACGGATTGGCTTACGGGTGAAGCAAAAAGAAAGCTAAAAGAATATGGAATTGCACCGCCGGAAGGAAAAGCCGATGATGAATTTTATCACGACCTGATAACAAAACCAATTGAATGTCCATATTGCAATTCACAAAACACAAAGCTCACATCCGAATTCGGCTCAACAGCATGCAAGTCGCTTCACTACTGTAATGAATGCCAGCAGCCATTTGAACACTTCAAGTGCATCTAAAGGAAAGCACTAAATCCGAAATCCTAATCTCTAAACAAATTCTAATCGATTAAAGCTAAATACATAACACAATAAAGGCATTTTGATATTAGTCTTTGTTAAGGATTTCGAAATTAGGATTTAGTATTTTAGTTAGGAACAATCTCACTTAATCTAATGAACAAAATACTCATATTTTTATCTTTATTAGCGTTGCCTATCTATTCCCAATTCGGTAGTCAAGATTCAGGCGGCCCGATTCTCCCGGAACAAGCAGCATACGATGTTAAGTTTTATGAACTCGACTTGAAAATAGAGCCGGATAAAAAAATCATTTCAGGCTCAACTTTAATAACTGCGCAAGTAATTAACGATTTAGAAACATTTGTTCTTAATCTCGATACGGTATTTGCTGTTGAACAAATTATAGTAAACAATAACAATGCTGAATTCGTTCGTAAAAAAGGATTGGTTACAACCAAGTTAACAAAGAGGTATAAAAAAGGTGATTCAATTACAGCCAAGATTTATTATAACGGCAGTCCGAGGACTGCAACAAGACCCCCGTGGGATGACGGCTTTGTTTGGGAAAAAACTAAAGACGGCTCTAATTGGATTGGTGTAACTTGTCAAGGCGGCGGGGCTGATATTTGGTTTCCATGTAAAGACCATCCTTCCGATGAACCGGATTCCGTTTCGATTAAAATTACCGCTCCGGAAAATTTAGTCTGTGCTGCAAACGGTAGATTAATAAATGAAGTCAATAATGCCGACGGCACAAAAACAACAGGGTGGTTTGTTTCAACGCCGATTAACAATTACAACGTCAACTTTACGCTGGCTCCGTTTAAGACTATTGAACATAAATTTACCAGTATAACGGGTGAAGTTTTTCCTGTTATGTTTTTTGTACTTCCCGAAAGTTATGATACGGCAAAAGTTTTCACTGAACAATTTTTAGATCATTTGAGGTTTTATGAAAAGTATTGCGGACCGTATCCATTCAGAGCCGACAAATACGGAATAGCGGAAACACCTTATCTCGGGATGGAACATCAAACAATAATTGCTTACGGTAATGGTTACAAAAACAACAAGTTCGGATTTGATTGGCTGCATCATCATGAATTGGGACACGAGTGGTGGGGTAATTTAATTACAGCAAAAGATTGGCGCGACTTCTGGATTCACGAAGGAATATGCACATATATGCAGGCTGTTTATGCTGAAGAATTGCTTGGTTCGGAAGGATTGAAAAACTATATGAGTTCTCTGAAAATGATGAACACAAAGCCGGTTTTACTTGAGGACAACGTAACCTCAAACGAAGCATATTATCCCGATATTTATAATAAAGGTGCTTGGATTATTCACACACTGCGTTACTACCTTGGTGATAAAATTTTTTTCAACGTATTGAGAAAATGGGTTTATCCAACCGAGGAACTCGAAAGAGTAACCGACGGCTCGCAATGCAGATTTGTAACGACAGAAGATTTGATTCATCAAACGGAAAATATCACAGGGAAAAAATTAGAATGGTTATTTGATACATATCTTAAACACGCAAAACTACCGGAGTTGAAGGCTGTATTAATAGAAAAAGATTACGAAAATGAACTTCGATTAAAGTGGGTTACTGAAGATAAATCTTTATTTGAAATGCCGGTACAAATTAAGCTTGGCAATAAAACGGAAACTCTTGAAATGAAAGAAGGAAGGGGTAAGGTTGTGTTTTCTTCAGCAATTAAACCGGTAATTGACCCAGATAATTGGATAGCTAAAAAAGAAGTAAAAATAGAAACATATTCTAAAAAAGGATTTTAAAGAGGAGAGAAAAATTGAAATTACGTTTAACCATTGTTGTAATGATTTTATTCGTCGCATGTACAAAAGAAATTCCCGAAAACGGAAAAAGGTTTACAAATTTAACTGGTGATTATCTGGGACAAACTGATCCCGGCACAACGGCAGCTGTTTTTGGGTTGGGGGTTGTTTCAACAGGTATGAATGAACGAGATGCGGCTTTTTCTCCGGATGGAAATGAGTTTTACTATTCGGTTTGGCAGAACGGTAGAGGCGTTATTCTTTATATGAAAAAAATTAACGACCGATGGACACAACCCAAAACAGCTTCTTTCTCCGGAAAATACAGCGACATTGAGCCGTTTATAACAAGTGACGGCAAGAAATTATACTTTGCTTCAAATCGTCCCGTTGAGGGAACTGAGCCGAAAGATTATGATATATGGTATGTTGAAAAAAACGAAAGCGGTGATTGGGGTGAACCGGTTGTGCTTGGACCTGAAATAAATACAGAGGCAAACGAATTTTACCCGTCATTAACGGATGAGGGAAATTTATATTTCACCGCTGCCAACGAAAAGTCGTTTGGCAGAGAAGATATATTTGTTTCAAAGTTTGTTGACGGTCAATATCAACAATATGAAAATTTGGGTGACTCGGTAAATTCTCCCAAAGATGAATTTAATTCATTCATTGCCAAAGATGGCTCTTATCTTTTATATACAACTACCGGTTTTGGTGATGGACTGGGTGGCGGCGATATTTGGGTTTGTTTTAAAAAAGATGACGGCAGTTGGACGAGTCCCAAAAATCTCGGTGAAAATATAAATTCGAACAAATTGGATTATTGCCCGTCTATTACACAAGACGGTAAGTATCTTTTCTTTACAAGCAATCGTGTAAATGACAGAAAATATGACGAAGCAATTTCTTACGAACAGCTTGTTAAAGAATTTAACAATCCATACAACGGCGCGGGAGATATATATTGGGTAAGCTCGGAAGTAATAGATATGGTAAAAGGAAAAAGATAAAAGTAAAAAGTGAAATAGAAAAATTTACGTTTTCTTTTATCTTTATAGTTTTACTATTCGCAGGCTGCGGGGACAAAGAAGAAAAAGCAACATTAGATATAACAAAGTTTGACGGCGAATATTTAGGTGAGCCGTTTCCTTATAAAAACGCCGAAGTTTTTTTAGACGGATTGGTATCTGAAAATTACAGCATTCAGAATGTTGTGTTTTCTCCCGACGGTAAAGAGTTTTACTTTACACGCACAACCCTCGACAATGATTCCGCTACAATATTTGTTTCTTATCTAAAAAATAATTCTTGGTCTGTACCCGAACCGGTTGAGTTTTCAACGGTGTTCAACGAATCGGATCCGTTTATAACATACGATAATCAGAAATTATTTTTTGTATCGGACCGCCCGGTTGGAAACATCGAAGAATCCTACTTCGATTATAATATTTGGTATGTTGAAAGAGATAACGGCAAATGGAAAAACGCATTACCTCTCTCTGAAATTAATTCCAAAGAAGATGAATATTCTCCCTCTTTAACTGAAAGCGGAAAAATTTATTTTGCTTCGGCGCGGACAAACTCGGAGGGTTATTGGGATATTTACGAATCTGATTTGGTTGATGGAAAATACACCAGACCGGAAAAAAGTCTTTATCCCGTAAATACCGAGTATAGAGATTTTGATCCGTTCATTTCAAAAGACGGTAATAAGATTTTGTTTACATCCGATAGACCAAAAGGTTACGGCGGCGGCGATATTTATCTTTGTATAAAAGGCGAAGACCGCAGATGGCAAGCGCCTATCAATTTGGAAGAAAAAGTAAACACAAATGACTACGAGTACTTTCCAAGAATTTCTTATGACGGGAACTTTTTGTTTTTTACGAGATTAGTTCCAAGCGAAGAACACTTCTATCAAGATAAAGCTCCGGATACACGTGACCCGTTTGAATATATTTATCTGCCTGAGGGAGGAAGGGGACTTGTTTATTGGGTTGCCGCCGATTCCTTATTCCCGGTTAAATTTTAAAGCTGCCTCTTTCTTTAGAAATTGTTCCGTTCGAAACATATTTTTTTGTAACGAGTGCTCGCCCCTCGGAATCCGTCATCGGAGAGCTGCCGTAATTTTTTCTGACCTCTAAATATTTTTCCAAGAACTTTGTTTCTTCGTTTGTTCCCCAAGTGTTTGGAGATTGTAGATTACTGTTCTTCAAAGCCTTTTTAAGAGTATCTGCAAGATAACCCGGCCGGTTGACGTGATTATCTAAAAGAAGCGCAATACCGTATTCCGATTTCACCAAATCGGAAATGAAATAATTGTCAACTTTATATTCGGGTGACTTATAAAAAGTATCAATTCTTGACGCGGCATGTTCAATTTCAATTGCCATAACAACTTCATCCTGCCCGGCTTTCCAAAAGCGATAAGCCCAGAAGGGAGTGCGGAGTTTTTCTTTTCTCGGAGAGCTGTTAAGCACTTGTCCGTCCAAAGATAAAAATCCCGTTATATTATTTGCTTCAAAAACATCCAAGCCAAAATCATAAAAATATTTTTCAAAAATTGACGGAGTTTTGTTCTTAAGTTTTTTGAGAAGAGCGGGTAATTCACCTGCACCGGTTGAAGTGCCGAGTGTCCATTGAAACATTCCGAATGAAAGAAAAGCATTATCCCAAGTATTTACTGCATCAAGATTTCCTTCGTTTTCGGAGACGGAAAGCATAACGTTTATTAACGATTTTGATAAGCCAAGATTAGAAAGAGAAGTTTTATGTGAATCGATAAATTCTTTCGGTTTGTTTTTTCCGTAAGTGAATAATCCTTTTTTATATTTGCCGAAAGTCCAAGTATAAATTCCATCGCTTATTATTATGTTGTTTCCGGAAGATGTTTGTGTTAATCCGCCCGATTTAATTATTTCTCTCAAAAACTGCGAGCCGTAAAAAGGCTTGAATTTATTTATAATCGACCCGGCTAATTTTTCGGTTAATTGTTCGCCGTTATCTAAGTATCCTTGATCTTCAGCAAATTTTTTAAGAGCGGCGACGGTGCAACTCCCGTAATCGCCGTCGGCGCCGTACTTGTTCCACTTCAATTGACGTTTATAACCAAGTTCTGCAAGCAGTGTTTGCAATGCGGCAATACCTGCCTTGAATCTGCCCTTTAATTTAATTCTGGTTTCAATTTCGCCTCGTTGAATAGCATCGTTGATTGTTTTTAGCTCATCAATCAATTCATATAGATAAATCATTCTTTCCGCTGTTTTACCCGATACGGCTTTACCGCCCGCCTTTATTTTATTGTAGCTGCAGAAGTTCCGTACAGCCGCTGCAGTACATTTCCCGAAATCACCGTCTGCACCGTAAATATCCCATTTAAGCTCTCTCCCGAAGCCGAGTTCGTACAAAACATTTTGTAATGCTTTTACCGAAGTTTTATCCTCGGAGTTTAGCTTTAATTGTTTTTGGGTGAGTTTCTTTTTTTGAAGGTTTTTAATGGTATCGATTGATTTCATAGAGAGTCCTCTTAAATCAATATTAATATAAGGAATGGAAATGACTGAATAAACTAGGGAAGTGTTGATTCGTAAACTAAAAGGCCAAAAAATTTGTTGATAATGAATTAGATCAAAATTTATCCAAAAGACCGGACCTATTAGCTAAAGTAAACGAGATATATATTATTGGCGAAGCAAAATGGATTGGTCAACATGGGGGGAATCAAGGTAAGGCTGTTTTTGAAGTAATAGATTTTTGTAAGCAACAAAGGGGAGATGTTAGAAGAGTCGGTATTGTTGACGGGTTCCCATGGGCGGTAAGAAGCAAGAATGGAGCAATTATTAATAACAAGGAAGCTGTTTTAATTCAAGAAAGTGAATATGATATTCTCAGCGCTTTGTTATTGGAGGACTTTCCACCTTCTTTACCTGATCTTAGGGCTAATCAAAAAACAGTTGTGAATATTCGCTTCTTTCCCACTGAAGACGGAATGACAAAAGTTCATTTTCTTCAAACAGGCTGGGGTGAAGGCGAAGACTGCCAAAAAGGTTATGATTATTTTTTGAAAGCTTGGGGTGATGTTGTATTGGCAAGACTTCAATATAGATTTGATGTTGCACCCGTTAATTGGAATAAAATGCCTGATCTTTCGCAATATTTTCTAACTAAATAATTATTAAAGCCCAACTTCTTGAAGAAGTTGAGCTTTCGGCTTTTATCCCGGTTAACAAAAAAGGCGACTCAAAACTGAGCCGCCTTTCTTTAATCACAAACCAACTTAATTTTATTTCATCAGAATCATCTTCTTGGTAAAGTTTACTTCGTTACCAATTAGCTGATAGATGTAGATACCGGAAGCCAGATTATTACCGCCGAATTCTACTTTGTGAACGCCCGGCTGTAATTGAGTATTTAACAACTCTGCTACTTGCTGACCGAGGATATTGTAAACTACTACTTTATATTCGCCCGCTTTCGGTACTGCAAATTGAATTGTAGTACTTGGGTTGAACGGGTTCGGATAGTTTTGATCTAATCTGAACTCTTTTGGAATATCTTCTTCATTACCAACTGAAGTTACTCCATCGCCCGTTATTTTTCTATAAATACTACCGTCGCTTGTACCCACATAAACGCTGCTGGATTCGGAAGTACCGAATGCAAGTACCGAGCTGGTTCCAAATCCGCCCATACCGGCATTACTGAAAGATGATCCGCCGTTGTTCGAAGTGTAGATACCACCGAGCAATGTACTTATATAAACATTGTCTTCAGCATCGACTGTAATATCATAGATATATTGAGCGTTTACACCTACTACCTTAGTCCAGTTTTGTCCATTGTCATCAGATGTATAAAGCCCGTCGCCGTATGTTCCGGCAAACAATGTACCTGTAGAAGTAGAAGCAATTGACCAAACAAAGTTGTACTCAAGATTTAATTTAGTCCAGCTTTCACCACCGTCAGGTGAGAAACATACACCGTTACCGAGAGTGGCAACAAACAATTCAACATTAAAGTCAACTGTTACGTTTGCTGTAATATCGTGTACAGCCGCCCATGAAAGCATATCAGAATTTATGGAAGACCAGGTATTGCCGTCATCGCTCGATACATAAACGCCGCCTAACCAAACACCGGCATAAATTTTACGGTCAACAACAACGAGTGAACGAACATCCATTCCATCTAAACCGACTAAAGTCCAGCTTGAGCCGTCATATCTGAATACGCCCTGTTCTGTACCGGCATAGTAGTAGCCATTGTGAACTAAAAGTGCCCAGACAAATCCAACATTCATACCTTCATTAATTTGAATGAATTCTGTTCCATCAGGATTTGATTTATAGATAGCTCCACCTATAGTACCCACCAAGATGCATCCATCATCGGTATAAGTGAGTGACCAAACTATTTGACCTTCTAAGAAACCACCAACAAATTCCCAATCGTTTCCATCTCCGTCTCCGCCGCCTTCGCCATCGCCTTCTCCGTCATCTTGAGCATTTATCACAACAGTTGCTTCGTCGCTATCGTTATTCTCGTTTGTATCAAATTCAATAACACCAATTACCGTAGCAATGTTTACAATTTCAGTTTCAACAGGAATGTTTCCGATAAACTGAGTATTGTTAAACTGCCCTGCGCCTTCCAACGACTTACAAATCATTTGACCGTTTTGCACGCCGGCTGTAAAATTGACGTGCGCTTTCGGTGCAAGGATTGAACCTCGTACATCTATGCCTTGTATTGTTATGTTTTTTGCCTGCTTAAAGTTATAAAGTACGTTTCCGATTGATGTGCCGGTTACCGTTAAACCACCTGACCAGCTAATATTATCACCACTAATATTAACAAGTACAACCGAACCATTAGGAACACTGATTGAAACATTATTAGCATTGCTTAAATCGGAACCGTCAACCTTGAATACGTTCAATAATGGGTTTGTTCCTTCCAACTTCAATCCGCCCCACTCCATTGTGGTTGAACCGTTTGTAGCATAACCAAACAATGTGTTCGATAGACCCTTCAGATATGATCTGGCAGCCGGGAAGTCAATAGGATAATCTTTTCTTAATGTACCGCCAGAAATGCTGACGGCATAGTAATTGCTGTCTAAGTTTGTGTTGTTGCCATAAACAACATTGCCATTATAAACAGCACCACTTGTATATTCGAGGTTTCTGCCAACGACCAAGACATCACCACTGTTAGGAGGAAGCTTGTCGCCGATGCTGTAATTTGCAAAGTTTGCATCTCTACCAACCGCTACTCTACCTTCGGTATCAGATGAAGGTTGAGTTACATCGTAAAGAACAAATAAGTTATAATCTGCTGCCGGGCCTAAGTTAAATGTTGCATTATTTACTTCGTCAACATCAACTTGAACTGTTATTTCTAATGTTTCAGTTTGACCGTTTGGAAGATTTCCAACCATCCACTCACCTGTGTTGTTGTCAAACGTTCCGGCTGAAGCGGTATGGCCGATATAAACAACACCATCCGGCAATTGATCTGATACTTTAACACCGGTTGCATCGTCGGGTCCATTATTAATTACCGAAATAATATAAGTGAATTGATCGCCATCTTCTAAGTTAGTACCCATAGTAGATTTATTTATTTCGATATCAACTTCCGGTTCTTCTTCAGGTGCGCAGTAACCAAAGTCTACTGAATAATCTACTGCATCATCGCTGCCTAAAACAACTTTAACACCATTTTGATCACTGTCGACATCATCATTTCCTTGATCTGATGGAGCAGGGGTATAATCACTTGGTATTGTTGATTCGTCTACGAATACATAGTAAGTACCTGCACAGAGTTTTGTAAATAGATAGTTGCCATGTTCGTTTGTAAATTCTTCGTCTAAAATATCGCCATTAGCGTTTTTCAGTAATACTCTAACGTTTTCAAGCCCTGGTTCTCCGTCTTCGCCAATATTTTCTTCATCGTCTTGAATACCGTTACAGTTAAAATCTGTTTTGTCTGGCGTATAATCCAACCAAATTCTGTCACCAATTTCACCCTCACATGGAGATGAACAATCAACCTCTGTCGTCCAGTAAGCATCAAATCTTACATCTGCAGTAGCATCGACCGGATGACCTATTGCCCATGCATGATTTACTAGTTGACCGCAATCTTCTTCCTTAACAGTGTAATCTCTAGTAAAATGGTATTTTTCACCGGCCCCTAGAGATATGTTATTAATCCAGTGGTTACCACTTGGATTAATTAACTCATCGTATACATCAACACCGCCGCCTAATTTAACATCACCGCAGTTTTCGATTCTGAAATGATATGTTATTACATCGCCGGGTTTTGCTGTTTCGGGACCTTCTTTAATTAATGAGACACAAGTTTTGTAAAAACCGAAATCGATAGTAAAATTATCGTTGCAATCTAAAGTGACTGTAACAGATTCATTTTTTCCGGCATCACTATCTAAAGCGTCATCATTACCTTGATTCTTTTTAGTGGGATACCATTTAGTTTGATCAGTGCTTTCAAGAACGCCGCTTGTGTAATTTGATTCACTAATTTTTACTTCATAAGTTCCATTCGGTAAGTTCGTGAATTCATAGTATCCGTTAGCATCTGAGGTTGTTGTAAAAGTGTTTGAACCGTCGAATAATTCAACAACAACACCTTCAATCCCTTCTTCGTCATTATCTTGAATACCATCAACATCACTATCATGCCAAATAAAATCACCAATAGTATTTTCACATTCTTCTGCAGGAGGGCAGAAACCAAAATCAATTGAATGATCAGTGTTATTTTCCGGAGTTAAGCAAACAATACTAGGATTGGGGTTATTATCAATTTCAGTATTGCTTCCTGACATTACATCTGTTGCCGTATACCCGTCGGGAAGTGAGCTTAAATCAACTTCAACGGTAAAGCATTTTTCTTGTGATCCGAAATCCAAAGGACAGAATCTGCCGCCGTTTTTACTGAATCCGTCCAACACATAAAAATCACCGAAAGTCATTCCTATTCCAATCGGTTGAGAACAACTTGTATGGATTCTCACATTTTCGTGACCGTTAACAAATACTTTAATTTCGGTACCCATTGTACCTTTGTCCGTTCCGGTGAAAGTAAAAGATTCTCCCGGTTGAACAACGCCGTCAAAAATGATATCATCGTTCTTTTTTTGGTAAACCGTAATATGAGCATCCGGTGTACTGCCATCATAGCGAAGAGTTAGTTGACTAACTTTGCCATCACATTCTCCGCATTCGTAAGATTCACAAAGCCCGGTAACATCAAAATAATAATTACCGTTTTCATCGGTTACGGTTTGGTCAATAATGTTGCCTTCAGCATCTTTTAAAAAGAGAGTAACACCTGCAATACCAGGTTCTCCTGCATCTTGAATTCCGTTGCAGTTTTTGTCACTTCCTTCACCAAAGAAGTCCAACCACACTCTGTCTCCAATCTGACCGTCACAATCTGTTTCATCACAACCAGGGGCAGTAATTTCACCGTAAGATACTTTTGTGGAATATTTCAGTGAGTAGTCTTCGGTAACTTGTTCATAATTTTTATCAACCGTGAATGTAAAAGTTTTCGATTTACCTTTTTCAATACGTACATCCCATTTTATACCGTAAGTTCCCGTGGAGGGATCGGTGTTGATATCGCTGTATGTAGGATGGGATTCTATAATATTGTAATTCTCGGTTTCGCATAGACCCAGAACCCAATGAGATAAGTCATTGTTTTGGTCTACATTTGCTATGGTATAGGACCATGTATAAGTACCATCATTATTATCTGTAACTCCGTTAAAGGTTACATTAAATCCGTCTTGAGCTAATAATAATGAGGTAAATATGAGAATAAGAGAAAGTTTGGTTAGTACTGATTTAACCATTTTTTGAACCTCCATTTGGTTTGTTATGTTGTTTGCTGATTTCATCACAACCACTAATCCAAAGGAGGTGCCAATAATTTGACGCGATTTTATTCTAAAAACGCAATTTTAAGTGTGAGTAATTGTCTCAATTTGATATTTCAATACACTTGGGACTTTACTGTGAATGTATGTTTAAGTTTGTAGGAATGTAAAATGATGCGTGTTGGTGTAAAGAAAAGAGAAATAATCCTTTATAGATTCACTGATTGATTAAGATTATATGGTTTTATAAGTCTATTGATTAATTATATGAGTGGTTCATCTCAAAATGATACTGAAAATTTGCACTAAACTTGAGGGGCTGACCAAAAATAATCTGTTTGTTTTAGCCACGGATAACACTAATAATCACAATTAAATTTTTTAATAATTACTTTTTGATCAGCCCCCATAATCATTTACTGTTAGGAAAATCTTCCG
>NPIE01000279.1_pt1 | contig 56965 bp, 78 predicted proteins | sample 8637661 | NCBI WGS metagenome assembly NPIE01 (sample SAMN07420842, study PRJNA396082) | bioreactor metagenome | isolation source: sample BA12 brine-fed electro-methanogenic bioreactor BA | place: Japan: Kochi | collected 2016-12-09 | reverse complement strand
CAACTCCGTCAGCGCCCACACCAAGTCGAGGCGGTTGGGGGACGGTCCGCTAACCCCCGGCTCAAAATTGCACTGCTCGTCTTCCAGGTGCGGAAAGCGCCCCACATGATGAACCTTGCCGTGCTCGTACTGGGCGGCAATCGGTTCTGCCCTGACGGCCTTGCCGCGTGTAGCCGTCACGTTGCGATAACTCACGTCTTTCCCTCCCGGCGCCGTCCGGACGGTGTGCTCGACCATATCGCCTCCGTAGTTCTTCTCACCAAGCACGCGGTCGGCCTCCCGCCGGTGGTAGACTTCAACGACTGTCTTCCCCCACTCACCCGGGCCCGCCAGCAGGCTGGCGTCTTCGAGTACATAGGCATGACCGTCAACTCCCAAGCCCGCCGCCACAATGCCGCACTCAACCGCGCCGCCGGGCGGGTCGACGCCAATCACGAGGCGCTTGAGGTCTGGCACCTGCGATGGCGATACCCGCAGGTATTCCAACATGGCCCGCGTCCATAACGCGCCCGGCGCTTCGTCCTTGTCCTCTGCCATGATTTCCTGTTCATAGGCCAGCGCCGTCATGTCTTCGGTCAGGTCTACCAGCGCTGCATGGCTGATGTGCGGGTTGTCAAAGCTGGTGAAGTGGAAAGCGGCCCAGCGCCCCGATTTGTCGGCCTGGGCGCGTTTGAACATCTTGGCGGCATGGCGCGGGTCGCGCGCCTTAGAACGCGACCGGCTGTGCAGCGACGGCGGCGTGTAGATGAACACTGCATCTCCGTTGTTGTCTGCCAGCATCGGGGCGCCTACGCGCCCCCAGGCTTCCTCGCTCATCAACTGGTACTCGTCCAGAATGAGCAGGTCGGCATAGTCACCGCGCAAACTGTCCGCGTCCCAGGCTGTTTTTGCGCGGATGCGATTTTCTGTATTCGGCACTTCGATGGTATGCAGCGTTTCATTTTTGTAGAGCCGTTGCGCCTCAAGCGGCTCGCGCAGCGCACGCTTAACCTCAGACCAGAAGCGATCAATTTGCTCCTGCGTGGGCGCGGCATAGAGTACGCGACGCCCGTCCATGAACGCCAGCACCGCCAAAATGGTTATGCCGGTCGTCTTGCCGCCGCGCCGTCCTGCGCGAACGACCTTGCGCTTGGCGGTGGAATAGATGAACTCCCGCTGCCGTGCGTGGGGGCGCCGGACGCGCACTTTAATCTCAGTCGGTGTTGCTGTCGCCATTGCCAAGCGGCATTACCTCATCGTCATACACCACGCGCACGAGGATCGCGCCGTCCTTGCCCGCGCCCGCGACCTCCTGCTTTTGCACCCGCCCACCTACCTCTTTCGCCAAGTCGTTCAGCGTTTCGCGGTACTGCGTGAATAGTGCGGCGTTGAAGCGTTCGATGTCTACCACCTCGGCATTGTCACCGGTGCCCACAACCTTCACGTCGGGCACCCATACGTTGTAATAGGACTGTCGCCCCGTAGCCGGATCGGGCGGGCTAAGTTCGTAAATCTGTGCTTCCAGGAAGTCGGACAGTCGCTTGAGTTTGCGGATGCGTTCGTAGTCCAGAGACAGGCCGTGATTCAGTTCGGCGTTGCGTTCGGCAGTCTTAATCGCTTCCCAATTGCCGTCAAACTCAACTGCGCGTTCAGCCCATCCAAACTTGCTGGACCACTTTTGAAGGGTTGCCAGTGACTGAGTTGGCGCTGACTTTTGCTGACTTTCGTTGTACTTATTCAGCAAGGCAGGCAAAGACCGGCCCGGTCCCATCCGCAGCCAGTCATTACACGCAATCGCCGCCGCGTCACTCTCGCCGCTTTGCCGACCGCCTGCCAGGAGTTCGATTTCTGCTGCCACTGTTCTCCGCTTCCACCGTCACCCGCAACACCACATCCCGCAGCGTGATCAGCCGGACTGCCTGCGCCATCTCGGACTCCGGCACGTCTAGCTGAATGCGCATCCCGGCATCGCCCACCTTGATCGCGGACTGAATGGCCGGGAATGCCGCGCGGAATGTGATCGGTTCGTCCATCTGTCTCCCACTGCCCCCCGCCCCAGGGCGCGGCGTTCCGAGTATCACCGCGCCCGTCGGAGAGGGTGGACGTGCCAGGGCCTGCGGTCACTGCCGGGTCAGGCTTTACGCCCGGTTCCCGCTGCCCTGCGCCAGTGCCCGGTTGCCTGTGGCGGATGCCACTTTGCGAAACACGCCCCGCAATCGTGGCGTTGTGTTTCGCGGGTCCAGCACGGACCCTCAGGTGCCCGCGTGCGGTCTTGAACCGCCTCCCGGTCGTACTGCCGTTTAGGTTCGCGCGCCGGTGCGTCGTCGCTGGCACCTGCTAGGACAGAGACCCGGCGCCCCTCGCGGGCGTGTTAACGTGCGTTCGCTGGGTATGGTTAAGGGCGCGCATCGCGGCATGTAACGTAAGGCGGCTGTCGGCCCGGTCGTTGTCCGGCGCACGGCACAGCCAGTAAGCGTGTGTTGCGCCCGGCGCGCCCCCAGAACCCTAACGAATAGGCGGTATTACACGCCGCCTATCTATAGGGTACAACACGGATGTGTCAAGTCGTTGCAGGTTATGCGACGAGTTGTAGATCGTGCGGGGTTACGTGCGAAGTCAATACGGGATGCTTGCGGCGCATGTGCCAGTAGACTCGTCTGCCCCGGTTGCGCTTGCGGCGCAGTTCCACGAGGCCGTAAGCCTCCAGCGCCTGGAAGTGGCGCGCCACGGTCGAGCGCGCGCACGGCACCATGTCCGCGACGATCTGCGTGTTGATGATGTCGCCGTCACGATACCGCGCACGCGTCTCGCGCCAGATGTCCGCGCGCAGGCCAGTGAGCACGATGAAGTCCTGCGAGTAGCCGCAGTGCGGGCAGATGGCGGTGATGGTCACAGGCCGCGCCCCCAGCCCGCGACTCGCTGCACCCATCGCCAGAATAGACTGGTGCGATACGATGGTCCCGGTGATAGAACGCGCATTAACTGCGCGGTGTCGCACTGGAACGTCATACTGATGGATGGCGGCGGTTCCAGTGTGATCACCGTGTCATCGGCGGATGTAATGCTTTCCAAGCGAACAAGCGCCTGCTCGACCTTATGCGCGTCTGCTGCCAGTCGGAAGAACAACCCGCTAGAAGTTACCTCAACGGCCTTATCAAGAACGTTACGCTTGTGTGTCATCGTCCCCACTCCTTGCCCGGTTCCCTTGCAGGAACTCTTGCCACGTCGAGTCCGTGTCATCTTCACCCCAGTCACCAGATGCCCACCACTCGGCAGCCTTCAGCAATGGCGCAATCCGCGCGCCCATTGCCATCAGAATGCGCTGGTGCGTTTCAACGTCGAGCCGGAAGCGCAGAACCTCATCGGCAATATCATGCTTGCCATACATGCGCAGATATTCCTCAACCGCCTTCAGTTTTGGCGAGGCGTTCAGAATGCGTTCGTCAGTCACGTCGTCGCATACATACTCGAATGAACCACCACTCATGCGTCCCTCTCCCCGCCCAGGCGTCACGCCCGGCGCTGTCGCCATATTTACGCCGCCCCCGGATGTCACGCATCTCGCGCCGTGACCGCCGCCGCCCGCCATGCTTGCGATACGCGGGCGGAATGTCTCGCCAAAGAATGCCCTCGCAGGCCAGCACCCGCGCAACCTCACGCAGGGCTTCGGATACCTGCTCGCTCCAGGGCAACAGCACAGCGCGCACCGCTTCGGCGAACTGTCGATTGATGTCTGTTGCGTCCGTTACAGGGTCCATCGTCCTCACCGAAAGACCCGCGCGGAAGCCCCCGCCTTCAGGCGTGGGGAGGAAGCGCGGCCTCTTGTTTTTGACATCGTAGAACCTCCGTGCTATACTTCATACTATGAAACTGATTGCGCAGGTTAAACTTCAGCCCGCGCCAGGGCAAACCGAACTGCTGCGTCGCACGCTTGAGGTGGCAAACGCGGCGGCGAATTACGTGAGCGAAGTCGCTTGGGAAACCAAGACCTTTCGCCAGTATGACTTGCATCGCGCCTGCTACTACGCCGTGCGCGAGCGATACGAGTTGTCCGCGCAGATGACCGTCCGCCTGCTGGCGAAGGTCGCGGACGCCTACAAGCTCGACCGCAAGCGGCAGCGAACGTTTCACCCGCACGGCAGCATCGCCTATGACAACCGCATCCTGGCCTGGAAGCTGGCCGCGCAGACCGTGAGCATCTGGACCGTCGAAGGGCGGCAGACCATCCCATTTGTCGCAGGGGAGCGCCAGCTTGCCCTGCTGCCCTTTATGCAGGGCGAGGCGGATTTGGTTTACCGGCGCGGCGAGTTCTATCTGCATCAAGTCTGCGAGGTGGACGAGCCGCCTGTCGAGGACGTAGACGAGTTCCTGGGCGTGGACCTGGGTATCGTCAACATCGCCACCGACAGCGACGGGGCGGTCCACAGCAGCCGCACCATGAATAACGTGCGCTACCGCCACCGTCGCCTGCGCGCCAAGCTGCAAAGCAAGGGCACGAAGTCGGCACGCCGCCGCCTCAAGAAACTGGCTGGCAAAGAGCGCCGCTTTGCCGCGAACACCAACCACACGATTAGCAAGCGCATCGTGACTGCCGCGCAAGACACCGGACGCGGGATTGCCCTCGAAGACCTGAGCGGCATCCGCGAACGGGTAACGGCTCGTCGCGCCCAGAGAGCCACGCTGCATAGCTGGTCGTTCTTTCAACTGCGCACCTTTGTCGAGTACAAGGCCAGACTCGCCGGTGTGCCAGTCGTCGCGGTTGACCCGCGCAACACCTCGCGCACCTGCCCGGCCTGTAGTCACATCGACAAACGTAATCGCCCTTCTCAAGATACCTTCTCCTGCGTGGCCTGCGGACACTCTGGACTCGCGGACCACATCGCGGCGGTGAACATCTCCCGCCGGGCGGCTGTCAACCCGCCATACGTCTCGGATGCGCCCTCAGCGGCGTAGCGCCAGGGACAAGCTTCCCGCTTTAGCGGGGAGTAGTTGATCAGTCGTCAAACTCCAGAACAGCCGCCTCAATTGCGCCCATCTCGCCGGGCGTGTTGTAGATCGGTTCACCGTCATCCGCCAGCGCCACCATGCGCCCCGTGATGTACGAATAGATGATCGTCTTCACAATCGGCCACGTGCTACGATCCGGCAGGCTGTCCATCCACTCCGCGATGGTCCGGTCCATCTCGCTTTCGCCCAGCGGTCCACCGTGGAAGCGGTAGCGTTCACCGCGCTTTGCCAGTTCTCGTAAACTGCGCGGGATGCTTCGGGATACGCGTTTCTTAGCCATGCTACCCCCTCAATTCCCGCAGCAGCCCATAACGGTAGCCGCCTTCGCAGTTGGCAAAAAACGGTTCGGTTTCCTCAATGAGGCGCAGGTGAGGGTATTCCATCTTCAGGAACGGTTCGACATATTCCGCGCCGCCGCCGGTGATGATAATGCGTTCTACCGCGTCGCCGCCATTCCAGACGCTGCGAATCTGCCCGCTAATCACCCGCGCCAGTTCCCGCGCCCACTCCACCACCACGTCATCGAAGCGGACGCGATCCCCCATCTTCAGGAAGTAGCCGCGCTGTAACACGTTGTCCGTCTCGTGCGGGCGCATGTCCACGCCGCAACTGGAAGCATATGTGCGCAGTCGGACGTGAATCTCATGTAATGCCGACTGAACGCTGATGCAGCCCGACTTGACCAGCCGCAGCCGGTCCAGTTGGATCAGGTCGGTCGTGTAGGTGCCCACATCCACGATGCCCACCGCCTCATTCAGCAGGTAGGTGTTTTCCCGCTGGCGTCCGCGATCATCCAGCGCCATGACGCACACCGATCCGAGGCCCTCCGGAATCACGCGAATATCACCCGCGTCCAGTTCGTAGCGGTACGTGACTGGGCCAGGGCCAGCGACGCGCTGCACATCGTACACGCCGCTGATCACCGCCTTGTACTTCTCCTTGTCGAAGTAGGCATCCGGCGGCAAACTCACTACCGCACACAGTCGCGCCGAATCGCGCACAACCTCAGACAGTGCCGACGCCATCAATACCCGGAAGAAGTCCATGTTTATCCGGCTGCGGTGGGTTACCGACTGCACCGCCATCCCCTCATAGCGCACGGTGTCGCCAATCGCCCAGCGCTTGTTACGGTAGCCAATCACGAACTTGCCCGCGCCGTTCAGCGAGAAGTCGAACCCCGGCATGTTCTCCACCACCTCGGCCAGTAGGGAAGGGTAGGACACGCTGGCGTTGTTCGGCCCGCGCGCCTTCACATATCCGTTGCCGATGTCCAGAGACACCAGCACATCATCTTTGCGCTTGCCCATCTCACTCTCTCCCTAGTGCGTATTGTGTACGTATACGCCCCCGATTTTACCACACATCAGGGCCAAAAACAACGTTTTTGCGCCAAGTTATACGCACACTGTACGCACTGGCCTTTTATCCGGCTGCGGTGGGTCACCGACTGCACCGCCACGCCGCGCGCCCCCTCGCGCGGTTGTGCGTTACGCCTCAGTTCCTCCACGTCACCAGCCGCACGCACTCTTTCCACGCCGCCAAGTACGCCGCCATCAGCATCCAGCGCGGTATCGGGATGATCACGCTGCGGCAGTTCGGGTGTTCCGGTGGTTTGTTCTGGTCGTCGTTCATGCCGCCTCCAGCCACAGGCGCACCGGCCCCGCCGTATCGACGCGCCGCTGACGGAACTCACGCCCCGACAGCCGCCAGCGCGCGCCAGCCACCAGCACGAACGCGGGCACGTCCTCCAGCGTCAACACGCGCCCGTCCCAGCCGAGCACGTCCGTCACGGGCTGCCAGTTCTTGGCGGTGTGCGCGCGCCGTTCCACGCGCACGGGGCCGGGCAGCGGGCGGGCGTAGCGGTCGGCGTCGGTGGCGTAGGTCATGGCGTGGACTCCGGGGCACGCGCAGATTGTGGCCGGTAGACAAACAGTGTATCGGTTTTCTTGTCGTATCCCGCAGCGATGTAGTGTGTATCGTCGCCTAGATGGCAGGCATACTCATTGAGTTGGATGGTTCGTATTTCTTGCGGCGTCCCAAAGTCACAGAGATGAACGTCTTCACGATTCACAAATTCAACGTTAGTACGCCAGTCAGCACCATAGAACTCTTTGAAGTCGAGCAATCCGTGAAGTGCTCGCGCCAGCTCGTCTTCGTCGCTAAGCTGTGGGAATAAGCTGCGAGCCATCCTTTTTTCAGCTTCTATCTTCTTTTCGTCCATCATCGGCCTCCTATGCCGTCCTCCCCTTCCGTTGCCGCCACGTCGCCCACGCGGGCACCAGCCACGCCAGCGGCACGTTGTACACCTGCCCGTGTCCCACGAACGCCACGCAGCCTACGCCGCGCGCGTTATCCGCCCACACGATCACGCCGCCCGTGCCCGGCAGCACGTCATGCAGCGCCGTCTGAATGCGTTCGGTGAGTTTGACGCCGTCGCCGGTGTTCATGCAGCTAGCCTCCTGGCCGCCGCTGGCAGCCACATCGTCCAGTCCGTCATTGCGTATGCTTCCGGTGTGAACAGCGTCCCGACGCCATCCCGCAACAGGACAAATCCGTTATTCATGCACGGCGCGGTCGAGTCGTCCAACATGACATAGCCCATCAACTCGCTGTCATGCAACCCGCCGCTATCAATCAGCGCATAGGTGTTCGACGGGTCGCGCCCCTGCGCGCTGTGGTGCTGGTGCGCGCAAATCATGTTGGCCTTGTACTTCTCCGCCATGCGCCGCGCCACCGACAGCGGTAGGCGGCTGTAGTTCCGCTGGTGCGAGATGCGCCACGTCTTGCCGCCACTCTCCACCACGAGATACCCGTAAATCGAGAAGTGCGTGCGCCGGTTGTCACTGAACAGCCGCCAGAACTGCGGCGCGTGCAACTGGCCCTCCATCGACAGCAGCAGCCGGTTCTCATGGTTGCCGCGCGTGACGTAAATCTCATCGAACGTGCCCGCCAGGTGCGACAGGAACTGCTGCGCGTAGTCCAACTCATCGGCCAGCGGCGTGCACAGTACCAGGTCCTGCCAGCGCGACAGCGCATCCCCGTTGATGAGATCGCCCGCGATGATCACCTTGCGCGGGCGGGGCAGGTGGGCCGCCGCCACCTCTAGCATCCGGTCCGCAAACGCCCAGTTGCACGCCGGGATGTGCAGGTCGTTGATCACCATGAAGTCACCCGCCAGCCGCAACCAGCCCGTAAAGCGCGGGACGTTCTCGCGCGGCTTCTCCCCGGTGTAGACGTAGGTCGCCACCCGGAACCGCGCCCGTGCGTCCGCGCCCAGCGCCTTCGCCTCGCGCAGCAGGTGCTTCGTCTGCGCCCGCGTCAGGCCCAGCGCCGCCGAGATCTCGCGCCACGTCGCGCCGTCCGCGCGCAAGCGGGCCACGTCAGCCCGCGCCGCCTCGCGCACCGCACCGCGTAGTCTAGCCATCAAAACGGCACCCTGTCTGCGTCCGCTTCCCCGTCACCCGCGTCGTCTTCCCGACGGCCCCCGCCCGCGAATCGCCAGCTATGCACCGTCAACTTCAGGTCCGCGCGCGGGCTGCCGTCGCTGCCCGTGTACGCGCTGGCCTCGGCCACACCCTCCACTACAATCGCATCACCCTTTTTGATGTGTTCGGCGGCGGATTCGGCCTGCTGTCGCCAGAATGAACAGTTCCACCAGATGGTTTTGTCCTTGCCGCGCGACTCGGCCACGCCCAGCGACGCTACCGCCGTGCCGTCTGGTAGGTACTTGATCTCCGCGTCCCGTCCGGCGCGGCCTACCACAATCGTCTTTGAGTACATTTATTCCGCCGCCTCCTGTGCGGCCTCTCGCATCTCCCGCAGCAGCGCCCGCTGCGCCGCCACCGTGTCTTCGAGCGTCTCAATCCAGTCCAGCACCTCGAACTCGCCCAGCGTGGGATAAGCCGTCCGTCTCCACCAAGCTGTACGCGGCCCGCATGGCGTCCTGACGTTTGGTCATACGCCTGTTCCGTTTTTATGCATTTCGGCAAAAGTGAACAGGTCAACCCGGCCAGCCTCACGGGTTGCATTCATGAGATTGCTCACGGCTACCTTGAAGTATTCCGGCTTGAGTTCGATCCCCAAAAACCGCCGCCCGTACTTGATCGCTTCATAGCCCTCGCTGCCAATCCCGGCAAACGGAGAGAACACCAGATCGCCTTCGTTGCTCCACAGCTTGATGCACCGTTCGATAGTGCCGAGTTGCAGCGGGCAAATGTGGCGCTCGTCTTTGTCGGTGCGCGCGGCCACGACATTCAGCGTGTCGCTCTCCTTGATGCCATACCATATCGGGCGCGCCCACTCGATCCATGTGTCGTTGTCGAGATCGTGCTTGATAGGCTCAGCATTGTCACCCGGTTTTTTGAAGATGATGATGTAGTCTGCCAGGGCAGGGCGGCTCATGATGCTGTCTTTGTTGAACTGCGTGAACAGCAGTCCGATGGAGTGCGTGCGAATGGCCTGGGCCTGGGGATCTTTGTCAATGCAGACTTCGCCGTAGTAAATCCAGCCGCGTTCCTCAAATGCCCGGATGACATCGCCGCGAAAGTCCTTCATGCCGATATGGCCATCTGTCGCTTTCGTCGTGGTCAGTTGCTGGACGTGTACGCAGGCGTTGCGGCCCGGCTTGGTGATGCGCAGCAGTTCATCGATGATGAATGAGAAGTGGGTGAAAAACTCCGTCTTGCTGCGGCTGTTCCCTAAGTCGCGCTCAGTCGGGGAATAGGTGTAAAGCGATTGGAACGGCGGCGAGAAGACTGACAGCCCGACGCTCTCACTTTCAATCGCTTTCATGCGCTCCACACTATCGCCCAGCCACAGTTTCCAGTTCTCACCCGACGCGTCCTCCTCCTGATAATCGAACTGCGATTTGCTTGCTGCGCCGATTTCGTCGCGCTCGTATTGCTGCACGTTCTTGATCAGGTTGTCGCTCATGCTGATAGCCTCACGCTCTTTGCTATGGACGTTGTTCCAGATGTCTTGTTCGATGTCGGTCAACACAACATGCACATTAACCGGGCGCTGTTGCCCGAAACGCCACTGGCGACGGATGGATTGATAATACGACTCCCAACTATCACTCAGTCCCATAAACGCCATATTGTGCGCGTTCTGGAAGTTCATGCCGAACCCGGCGATACTTGGCTTTGTGATCAGCACGCGGATGCTGCCATCCTGGAACGCCTCAAGCGCGGCGATCTTCTCGTCTAACGATTGCGACCCCTCCACCAGCACGCCATCGGGAACCATATCCCGCAGCATGTAGCCCTCATCATTCAGGCCGTGCCAGATGATCCACTGTTCGGTGCTTTCATTCGCCAGCCGCGCCACTTCCGCGGCCTTAGCGTCGATGGTTGCGCGCCGCACTTCTGACCGCTGCGTAATACCACTCAGCCCAGTGAAGAAAAGCTGACCTTCCGGCACGTAGCCCGATTCCAGAAAGACCGGACGAACGTTCAGCGGCGGAAGCACAAAGCCGTTATCCTCATATCCCAGGTCAGACGGCTTTTTGATGCTCAGGCCCCATGATGCCATCCACTTGAAGAAGTTCTCCGTCGCGTATCCCTTGAGGCGCCATCCATCGTCATCGTGCACGAAAAAAGACGCCAGCATTTCGACGCGCGACATGATGCCAAGAAACTCCGCATGATTGGCGATCTCAGAGATGTCATTCGGGGCGGGCGTGGCCGTGCACGCCAGGCGGTATGGCGTGGTGCTAAACATCTTAGTTAGCTTCTGGCGCGTCTTGCCATCCAGGGACTTGAGGATGCTGCTTTCATCCAGCACCACCGCCTTAAAGTCATCCGGGTTGAAGTGGTCAATCATCTCGTAGTTGGTGATATTGATGCCATCCATAATGTCATCCCCGGAGCGCGTGTAATGCACATCCACGCCGATCTTCTTGCTCTCGTTGACCGTCTGCCGAGCCACCGACAGCGGCGCCAGAATGAGCGTGCGCTCACCCACCAGCCGCGCCCACTCCAACTGCATGAACGTCTTACCGAGTCCGGTGTCCGCGAAAATCGCCGAGCGGCCCTTGCGGACGGACCACATCACGAGGTCGCGCTGAAAGGGAAACAGTTTCGGGTTAACGTCTTCGGGCTGGCATTCCTTACCCGTTGACCGGAATACGAGTTGCTTCTGTTGTAGGAACGCTTGATAGTCGTCGTGCCCATTCTTGCTGTTCATGTCATGCTCCTGTTCTGGTCCTGCTAATTAGACGGGGCAGGCAGACGGCAGGACTCGTCTTTCAGCGCGTCGATCATGCGCGCCTATCCTGCCCCGTTCAAAACAATACTAGAGACTACACCCCCCCCCGCACCGCGCCCACGCCGGCATCTCGGGCGGCTCAGCCGGGCGCGGCGTCGGGCCGCTGCACCTTGCCGTCGTCGTTGAGCGACCAGGACGTTTTGCGCAGGTTCGCCAGCTGCGTGAGTTCCTTCCTGAAGAACAGGTTTGCCACGCCCGTCGGCCCGTTGCGGTGCTTGGACACGATCACGTCCACCTGGTTCGGGCGGTCGCTGTACTCGTTGTAGTAGTCATCGCGGTACAGGAACATCACCACATCCGCGTCCTGTTCGATGCTGCCCGAATCGCGCAAGTCCGACAGCACAGGCCGCTTGTCCTGGCGCGACTCCACCGCGCGCGACAACTGCGCGGCGGCCAATACGGGGATGTGCAAGACGCGCGCCAGCTGCTTCAACTGGCGGCTGATGTAACTTACCTCGTCGTTACGCGTGTTTTTTTGGCTACCAGCGCCCGCCGCTTCCATCAGCTGAAGGTAGTCCACCATCACGAGGTCTAGGCCCTTCTGCGCCACCATGCGGCGCGCACTCACCCGCAACTGAAGCGGCGTCAGGCCCGGTGTATCGCCGATGTAGATGCCGAGTCGGTTTATCTTCTCAACGGCTGACACGTATTCGGACCACTTCATGTCATCCAGGTTGCCGTCAGTGATGTCAGTCAGCGAAACCCCGGAAATCATGGCGTTCAGTCGCCGGACAATTTGCTTGCCACTCATCTCCAGCGACCACAGGCCAACGCGTTTCCCTTGCCGCGCCAGATTCAGCGCAATAGTCAGCAGCATCGAGGACTTGCCCATGCCTGGACGCCCAGCCAGAATCAGCAGGTCCTCCGGCTTCATGCCGCCCAGGATGCCGTCGAGGTCCGTAAACCCCGTCGCCAGCCCCGGCGCGTCTGCGCCTTCCCGCCGCGCCGCTACCCGGTCCATGTCCGCACTCGCCAGCGCGCCCACGTGCGTCATGTGGTCCTGGTAGTCCGACTCGGCCAGCGCCAGCACGCGCGCCTGCACCCGTTCCAGGATGTCGAACACGTCCGCATCCTCGGCGTGGGCATCCGCCGCCGTCTCGCGGGCGACTGTCAACAACTCCCGGCGAATCGCCAACCGTCGCACTAACTGCCCGTAGGTTTCCACGTACATCGCCGCCGGAGTATGATTCACCAGGTATGTGATGTACGCGGGGCCGCCCACCTCGTCAAGTTCGTTCTGCGCGCGTAGTTCCTCAACAACCGTCAGGTAGTCAATCGCGTCGCCCCGGTCCGACAACCGCCGAATCGCGCGGTAGATCATGTCGTGCTTGACGATGAAAAAGTGCCGCGCCTCCAGGAATCCGTACACATCCCACCGCGCCGCCGGGTCGATCAGGATGCCGCCCAGTACCGCCTCCTCCGCCTCGACGCTGTGCGGCGCCAGCGGACCGGGTGTGGGCTTGTCGCTACGCTGCTGCTTCGTCGCCATCGGTCGCCCCCTCTGCGGCTAGGCACGTTTGGCAAGGAATCGTCTTGCCGGTGTTCAAGTCGGTTGTCTGCCCGTTGCCGCCGCATTCTTTGCAGTCCCTACTCGGATTCTTAGGCAAGCGAATCACTGGCTTCATAGGTTGCGGTTTGAACTTGGCGCGGGCTTTGGACAGGTTCGTTGTTAGCGCACCGGGACCGAACTGCTCAAAGTTCTGCGCGCAGTACGCATACACGCGCGGCACCTCGTCCGGCGTGGCTTTCGCGCGACATAGTTCCCGCGCTGCCTTCTGAATCTGCCCGGCCTCAGAACTCGTCATCGTGTCCCAGTCCCACCCGAACGCGGCGGCGATGGCATCCTTCATCGGATTCATCTGTGCAGCCGGTACGCGGTCCTCTGCTTTGCGCTTCTTGCGCGGTTGGCTAGTTGGCTTTTTCGCTTTTGTGGGCGGCGTCTGCGCAGCGCCGTTAGGCGTCTGCGCAATAGGTTCTGTGGGTATCTGTGAAGGTATCTGTGGTATTGCATCCGCAATATTAAGGTCTCGATCCCCTAATATTGCGGCATCGATTCCTTGATATTGCGCTCTCCATTCCTCAATATTGCGGAAAGGTGGCAGTGTGGCTATTGCCGCCTGAATATTGGCCTTGTTAAACTGGTATTGCAGCGTCCGGTCCCAGGAGTTTTTCGGATTGTTTCGCGTATTCAGAAAACCGCGCCCCACCAGCAACTTCAAGGCTTGCGTTATGCGGTATTCGCCGTAGGTGTCGATCAGTTCCCACTCTCGCATGTCTGCCTGATTCATGTATACCCACGGTAGATCACCGCCGCTCTTCATCTGATACGTCTTCAGTTTCCACACCGTCCAGCGTTCGATGATGCGCAATATGGCCGCCGCGCACTCGTCAGTTTCATGATAGGTTACGATTCCGGAATCGTTCTTTTTCTTCCGAGTGCGCTCCCGTGTGCAAATAGCCAAATATTCCTGCGGGATGCAGAATACGCGCGCGTTCTGGGGGACTGTGATTAGTCGTTCCTCGCTCATGCCGCACCACCCAGAGACTTGATATAGGCCACGTCTTCGTCGGATAGTGCGAACCACTCCCCGTTGACGCGCTTATGGTCGAACTTAGCGTGTAGCTCCTGCTCGGCTTGTGCCATATCTTCGCATTTGATGAGGCACTCAAACTCGACCTCAAAGGGCAACTTGACTCCGAACGTCGCCATTCGTTTTTTGGGGTCCCGTGTTCTGCCGATTTTGTAGTGTCCGGTGACAGAACGAATCAGGTAAACGTACCCCGGACGGCGTCGTTTCTGCTTTCCAGAGACCGTAACCGCTTTTGATTCCGTCACTGGGTTGCGCTCTCCCTTGCGTCGCGCGGACTCTTGCGTCAACTCCTCAATCAGTCTTTGGAAGACTGGCGGAAAAAACACGCGAGGACCGTCAGTGTACAGCAGGGATGAAGTGGAATACGTAACCCACAGCCGGATACATCGCCCGATTTTTTCGTCGGAAAAGTGCTGCCAAAGGCCGAACTGGTATTGCCCGCCAGCCTGATAAACCATTTGCAGCGCATCGAAGAGATCGGACACTTCCAGGGCAACCTTTAGCGCCTCAATGAAGTTGCTTTCATCTACTGGCGCGTTCGGGTCAAGAAGAATACGTCCGTCCACATAGGTAAATTCGTAGCCCTCAATGGCACAAGACAGAATGTTAGGCATCTTGCACCCCCTGAGGGCGGACTCGCACTTGACGCCCGGAGTCCAGTAGGTTAGAATTACTTACAGATGCCATTGAAATCCATCCTTTCATGGCACAAATAGCCCATCGCGCCGCGCCCGCCCATCGGGCGCTTTGCGTTGTGGGCGTATGCGAGGTAGTGGCCCGGCCCATCGCGGGCCACGCGGACGAAAACGAAAAACACCGCTGCGACGGATCATGCGGTGTCAAGGCGCATGTGGTTCGCAACGGTGCTTTTCACACATGATCGTACCACATATTGACGCGCCTTGACTAGCCCAGTTTAACACAGCATCCATTCCCGCGCAACTCTTCCCTTGCCCCTACGCGCCCAGCGCCAGCGGCAGCTGCCAGGGCCGCGCCAGGCGGTCGCGGGCGTCCAGCGCGGCCAGCAGCGCGGCGCGGGTCATCGGGACGCCCGCCCGTCCAGGTATTCGGTGTCGCCCAACAACCACGCCACGTCATCGGGCGTGATCATCTGCACAACGGCGGCCAAAAGGCCAACGTCCGATGGTGCCATTTCCGCGCTTCGCATGTCTTCCAGCGCCGCGCTGATGTCGCCTGCTGATTGCGCGCGTACAAGGCGGCTGGCGATCCAGGCGTGTTTTCCGTTGCCATATGCCACCGCCAGCACGAACAGTCCCCGTTCAGGCTTGTTTATCGTCCCGTTCATGTCCCTCTCCCGGTTCATAGCCCAGTATGCGGGCGATGGCGTTCATGGCCGCCAGCGTGCTCGCTAGCGCGTCATGCGCGCCGCCACGCTTGGCGATGCGTGCGATCTCTGCCAGGCGTCGGTATTCCGCTCCGGCGCGCGTGCGAGTGTCACCTATGGCGGGTTTAGTCATGCGCTCGCCTCACGATGCTGATTGGCGTCCCAGGCTTTCAGGAAGGTATGCGCCTGTTGTACGGCACAGTTCGGGTCGTGTTCAATGGCTGTCCACGGATCGCCCACCATGCCGCAAAACTCACACAGATACCCATCATCTAAAGCGTGTGCCCACGATGGCGCAAGCGGTGATTGGTATTCGGACAAGGCGCGGAGAAGCGCCACTAGCTTGAGGATGTCAATCACTTGCGGGTCCACGATACTCCTCACTTTCCCAGTGCCCCCGCACAGCAGGCAGGGATTAAACCGGAAGTGGTTGAAGCGGTCCAGTTCCCCGCTATGCCCGCCGCACATCGGGCAGCGAACGTACGGGCGCCCCGCGCGGGTCATGCGTCCCCCAGCAGCGCCAGGGCCGCCGCCACGGGGCAGTCGTCGTCGTGCACCGTTGTCCCGTCGATGTCCTCCATGCCGTCGCACACCGCGCAGTAGTGCGGCGTGCCACGCATCGTCCAGTCCGTATGCACCGCCGCCGCGCACACGTCCCGCAGCGCGGCCTCCAGCGCGGCCACGCGGGCGCGCGCGGCGTCGAACCCGGCCAGCGCCAGGGATAGCGTGCGGGCGTCAACCCATACTCCTGGGCCTGCGGCGTGGATGTGCAGGGCGTCGCGCAAGTACGCCAGCGCGTCGGTCGTGGTCGGTCGGTCGTCCGTCATGGTAGCCTCTTCGCCATAGTCGCCAGTTCCTCATAGGTGGCGCCCTCCAGACACCTTTCACGAAGCCAGGACAGCGCGTCGATGATGTACTCATGGTTTGGTCTTACCGTCTGCTGCGCGGCGCGTTCGCATTCAAGGCTAAGATGCTGGGCCTGTTCCATCGACAGGCCCAGTGCCATCAGCTTCGCTTGTTCGAGTTCGACGCGCATAGCGATCCGTGCGCGCCACATTTCCTCTCCCGTGTAGTAATATCTCATGCGTTTTCTACCTCCCGGATGTCTTGTTCCGATACCTCGAAGCGCACACCACAGCGACACGTCTTCATGATGCGTCGGTCTGCCATCGTGAAGTTGTCGCGGAACACTCGGCGTAGTTCATGGTCATCTACGCAGCTATACGACATGGCGCACTCATAGCTACAGAACCACTCATCATTCCAGGCGTCATACCATCGCCAATCGTCTTGCGGGTATTTCACGCGCATGGTCATCGCCTCTCTCTCGGTCGTGGGGCGGGGCGCTTCGGTCGCCAAGCCCGCCGCTGGAGTCGAACCGGCTCCGGTTGCATACACCGTCACGGTTCCACGTCCCTTGCAAGGGCCGCAGGTGATGGTGCTTCGCGGGGCATCTTTGACCCACTGGCCTCGATTTCGCCCCGCGGGGCCTGCACAGCCCCAACTTATCGGCGGTGTCACGCCGCATCGTCCATTGCAATACTATCGGCCCGCCTGACCACAGTGGACGGCGAGGTTACACTACCCATCACGCCGCATCGTCCATTGCAATGGCGCCAGCGTTCTGAGCTTTGCGGGGCACTTCTGGCCCAACGGCCTCAGTTAAGCCCCGCGCGCCCGGTACAGGCGCTTTCAACGCGGCGTTCAGGATATTCCTGGCCGCGTTCACATCCGCGTTTTCTTCATGCCCGCACGCAACACACCGGAAGATGGCCTGAGTCTTCCGATTATCGGCGCTCACCGCGCCGCACTCCGGGCATGTCTGACTCGTGTACTGTGGCGGCACGCGCACCAGTCCGACGCCGCGCTCCGCACACTTGTATTCCAGCATTTGCCAGAACTGGCCGAATGATGCATCGTGCGCACTCATGGCAAGCCGCTTGTTCTGGATCATGAAGTCAAGCGTCAAGTCTTCGATGGCAATCAGCCCGTAGGTATTCGTTAGCCAGTCGGTGATCGTATGCCAGAAGTACCACCGCTGGTTGACAACGGTCGTCTCCAGCTTGCGCAGTTGGCGCTCAGTTTCCTTCATGCGCGTGGATGTGTGCCACGTCAACACGCCCGCCTTAGATGTGCCGTCTTCGTTATAGTTCTGCGGGTTGTTGGCGCGGCGCTGGCGGTCGAGCTTGCGCATCAGCACGCGCCGCTTCTGTTTGTTCTCCCGGTACCAGCGCGGGTTATCAATGGTCGTGCCATCGGACAGCGCCAGCAGGAATACCATACCCACATCAATCCCCACTGCCGGAAGCGTGCTCGGCTCGATACCCGGGTCGGGCTGTTCACATTGCAGCGCGGCGAACCACTGGCCGTTCTTCTGGCGCGTGACCATGACCATCTTGATCGTCACGTCGTCGGGCAGGTCGCGGTGATATCGCGCGCGCACATCGCCGCAGTTCATGATGCGCAGCTTTGCCCAGCCGTCGGACGTGGGGATGAGTTTACAGCCCTTACCATAGACATAACCCAGTCCGTTGAATGTCCGGCGGTTCTTAAAGCGCGGAAAACCATAGTTCTTGCTGCCATTGCGCCGCGTGGTGAAGTCACCGCGCTCGATACGCTTGTAGGCGTTGTTGTAGGCTTTCTTCAGGCGGCGGATCAAGTCGTCCACCGTAGAGGCCGGTAGCAGCCCCAGCGTGTCCGGTTCGGCTTTGCGCTGGGCACACCAGTAGTCCCGCAGGTCATACGCCGATGGATCGCAGCCGTTCACCTCGTTGGCGGTCTGCCACATCTCCAGCGCGCCATTGTAGATTTTGCGCCCCTGCCACAGCAGGAAGTCGAGGCGCTCGGTTTGCGTCTTGTTCGGGTATAGTCGGAACTTGTAGGTGCGAATCATCGGTTCTGTTTCTCCGCCGCTTTAAAAAACTGTGTCGCCAGCCACCACAGCAACCCCGCCAGAACGAAGTATGCGGTAGCAAGTTCCGCGCCAGCCTGTTGTTGCATGACGTTTTCCGGATCGCTTGCAAGCCACATGATGCCCTGTGCCGCACTTGCAAAGGCCGCCGTCCCGGACACCAGCGCGCCCATTCCGAAGACGAAAAGTAGCGCCGCATGGATTAACGATTCAAAAAGGTTCATGATGCCTTTTCCGTAGGGCAGGGCGCTAACTTGCCGCTGCCGTCTTGCCGCGCGCGAACTCTGTGAAGGGATTCGGCATGGCGGCCACGAGTCGCCGATTACGATAGGCTAGTAGCAGTAATAGTGCCAGCAAAAGCACCTTGTCATCAATCCTCAACTCCATGTGTTTGCTCTCCCCGACCAACGTCACCTGCCAGTCTCATTTTACCCCGATTTGCCGCCTGCGGCATAAAGACGCTAGCGATCATTTTCCGTAGATAAGCGGCGTGATGCAATCTGGACAACACCTAGAATAGAATTTCTAAACAGTTTCCAAACAAACCTATCTATAGATTTTTGTTACGCGTTTTTTCACGCGTATTTTATAGGCCACGGTTGTACTTATTGTGAAAGACTGAACATTGTGCTGTTTCCTTTAAATTAAGAAACGTAGTATAATTAGTAATGTACACCCGTCGTAAAAGCCGAGTCAAGGAAAAGTAAAGATTTTTTACAGGTTGCAGGATTATGGTACCGTCACCTGCGCAACATCCCGCACACCGATTCGCGCTCACGCGCGCGCGCGCTGATAATACGTCTGCCGGGCGCGCTAGCCCGCGCTCCGGCGGGCGGTGGGCGTGGTTAGCGCACGCCCACCGCGTCAAGCTGCCCCTCGTCATCGACCTGGAAGTATTCAAGCGGCGTCCTCATCTTGGCGGAACGCTCGTTGAAGAACTCACAAATCTTTGCCGCCGTGCCATAGTCTGGCCGCGTGAATTTGTGATTCGTGTGTTTCATCAGCGTGCTATAGGAAAGCACAGTCTCCGCCGCAATTTCCTCATACGTGACATCGCGGCCCAACTCAGCGGAAAGTTCCCGTTTCCACTGTTCCAGCTTGGTTACATATCGGCGCGTCTTTTTCGGCATAGCCACCTCACTTTCATGGCGATAGTATACACCATCTATAAACATGCGTCAAGTATTTGTTTCGCTGCGTGTTGACAATATGCACGAAAGCAGATATACTGTGGTCATTGTAATGAGGAGGAAACGATATGCTACACCGCGCACTTGAACGCAACATGACCACATATGTCTACATCCTGGTCGATCCACGCGACAGCCGTATTCGCTACGTAGGGCAGACATACGACCCCGACCGGCGCTATAAGGACCACCTGAGAAGCGCCCGGAACGGCTACACCAGCCAGGCGAAATTTGAATGGCTTCAATCACTGCAACAGTGCAAGATGCGCCCTGCCATGGTGATTGTTGAGGTTACTACCGGACACTATGCGCTGGCGCGTGAAAGCTATTGGATCGCCCGGCTCTCTTTTGCTGGCGCTCCGCTACTGAACCCGTGGTATGCCATCGAAAGCGCGCAGATTGACTTTCCTAATTCCGATCCAGTGTCTACGAAAGTATTGACAAACTACACGTAACATACTATACTGTATCTAACGTTCGAGACACGAAAGGACACGCACATGAAACGAGTTACGAGAGTCCACAAGGCCCGCGCGCACGATCTCCTTCTGGCGTGCAACGCGCGGTTGGAACGGTACCTGGCGACGGACGACGAACGGCGTGCGCGGCGTGAGTTTGCGCGCTACGAACGGCTGGCGCGCGTGCTGTACAGCTAGGCAGCGGGGCGCACACCGCGCCCCCTAGTGTTGGAGGAGCAAAACATGAAGCACAAACTCGCATGGTTCTTAGTTCTACTGGCCCTCATCGCCGCGTTGCAGCTCCCCGGTCGCATCGCCGCGCAGGGCGGCGGCACGGACGCGCCGGACGCGGGCGACACGCTGGCGCCGTACCGCGATTGGCTGTGGGGCGTGTTGTCGCAGGGCCTGCGCGTGACGGGCGGGACGGAGTGCCGGACGGTAGACGGCGCGCACGTGTGCAAGTACGACTTCACGCTGAGCCTGGCGGAGACGGAGTAGGGCGATGCCACTGGACTACGAACAGAACGGTTACGGCCAGCCGGACCCCACGGCTGAGGACCTGGGCCTGACGCCGGTGCCGGACGCGGACGCCGCGCCGGACTGGCTGCTGGCAGACGTGGCAGACGCCCCCCGCTACCTGTGCTGCGAGTATGCCTTCGAGTGGCACATGGCAGCCGGGCCGGACGAGGCCGCGCTGCTGGAAAAGGCGCGGGAACTGGCGACGCAGACGGTGCTGCGCGATGAACTGGACCGGCGCGAACTGGCCGCCCGCAACGAGGCGCAGGCCGCCGAACTGGCGCGGCTGCGGGAACTGCGCGCCGACGCGGCGGATCGGCTGGTGGCGCAGCTGAACGAGGCGCAGAAGGACGCGGACCACTGGACGGAGAAGTTTTACAGCCTGGAACGGGACTACAAACGCGCGATGTCGGACATCGATATGAAGGACGGCCTGATCACCGACCTGCGCGAAGGGCTTGAACTGGTCCGCAATACCTTACGGGACTGCGGGCATACCAGCGGCGCACTGCACAAGCGCATCCAGGAGATGCACGCCGAGTTGGTGCAACTGCGCAAAGCAAGCGCGCAATCCGGCGCGACCTCGCACCGTTCGCAGCCGCCGGACCTGGTGGCATAGGTGGCGCGGCTGTCGGCAATGCGCGACAGGAGACGCCGCGAGAGTCACCGGCCTATGCGCGATGCGCGGTGGCTGGCCCGGAATGGCGATCCGGGCAGCGTTGCAGGTGACAGCCTGCGCCACACCTGATAGTTCCTGACAGCGCTTATGAGAAAAGGAGTTAGTGATGTCGGTGAATCGGAAACGCAACGAGTCCTGCTGCATCAAGTGCCACAACGCGCGCCCCAGCCGCTTCGGGCGGTGGTGTGACCCGTGCTTCCAGAAGTTGACGCACGAGGAACAACTGGCGGCGGCGGATGAGGCGGCACTGGCTGAGGACCACGACCCGCGCCTGGCCCCGCCGCGCTTGGCGCGCAAGGGCGAGGGCAATGGGAACGGGCGTCCGGCGATGAACTACCTCGTAGTGACGCCGGAAACCACCGCCGAATCGCAAGCACTGAAGCGCGAGGGGTGGAAGTTCAGCCACTTCACGGCGCTGGGAACGCGCGTTTGGAAGCGGGCGCGGTGAACTCGGAACGAAGCGCGGGCGGTGTTCGCAGCGCCGCCCGCTACCACCGCGCCACGAACACAGTGTAGCGCGGGGATGGAGGCAAGGCAAGAGATGGCAGGCCGAAACACGAAAGACCTGATTCGTTTGTTGAACTACTGGCCGGAGTTGCTGGAGGACTTGTTCCAGAACTGCCCCCGTCCAATCACGGATGATGAGATGCGCGACTGGGTGGCAAGCAACGAACACAGGCTGTTTAGCTTCGTTGATGCTCGTTGGCCCGAATCATGGATCGCGGACTACTACAGCAACGTAGACTATGGCGTACTGGCCGAGTGGGCGAATCGCAAGCACCAGCGCAGACTGGACAACACGCCATGACCGCCCGCGCGTACTACGCCCGCTACCTCGCCACGCTGCGGCGTGAGGCCGACTACAACGGCGCGGCGTTCTCCGAGTCGGTGCTGACCGGCGTGGAGTACGGTGACCTGATGCCCAACGTTCTGGCAGCGGACACGGCGGCGGCGTGGGAAGCCTGGCTGCGCCACGATGTGCGCGCGGCGGCGGTGTACGCGGCCCGGCGCTGGTGGGCGCGGGAAGCGGACCGGGAACGGACGCGCCTGACGTGGCAGCTGCGGGAAGCGGACGCGCGCTGGCATGGCGTGGTCATGCCGTGGTATGAGGCGGGCTGCATCGGCGCATCGTCGCGGCATCCGGCGGTCATGGCCGGGCGCGACATCCAGCAGCGCATCGACGCGGCGTGCGCGGCGTGGGACGCGGACTGGCGCGCGGGGCTGGTGGCGCTGGAACGGGCGCATACACGAACGACCGAGAGTGACGTTGCCGAACGGAGGGCAGCATGAACGGAACAGGACTTACACCAGATGCTGTGGAGAAGCTGCGCCAACCGTTCCCCATCGAGGCGCATGAACTGCGGGACGGGGGGCGGGACGGCAAGCTGGTTTACCTGACTGAGGAACCATTGGCAGATCGCCTTACAGAAGTTGACCCGAACTGGCAGTTTCGCATCATCGAAGTTGTCCAGACGGACTACAGGGGCGAGAAGGCAGATAGCGTGACCGTCCATGCCGAGTTGACGGTGTGCGGCATCACGCGGGCGAACCTGGGCGTTGCGTTCGCCAATATGAAGACGCGCGAGTGGGACAACGGCAAAAAGCAGTACGTCAATATTGACCCGCCCATCGTTTATCCGCTGTCTGAGACGGAAGTGAAGGGCGCGGCCACTGATGCACTGAAGCGGTGCGCGCGGCTGTTCGGGTGTGGCGTGTACCTGCTGCGCACGAAGGGCGAGAAGTTCCAGAACGAACGCGACTTTGCCAACTGGTACAACCGCGAGTTCGGCAAGCGCACCCCGCCGCCCGCAGACGACCGCCGCCTGGTGAAGCCCGAACCCGCGCAGATGCCCGACAACGGCGCGGGCAAAGACGAGTCGCACTGGACCCACGATATGGCGCGGCTGCGTAAGTTCCTGGCGTGGGCGGAGGACTTCTGGAAGCCCATCGAACGCCCGCACGCTGTAAACCGGCTGGCGAAGGCGCTGGGTATCAACGGCACGCCCAACGGCAGCCAGGACCTACTGTTTGAGATGATCCTGGCGCAGTACGATGGCAGTGACACGGACGCCGCGAAGGCGGTGCAACTGTACGAACCCGCCGCGCCGCCCGCCGATGCCAGGCTGATGCCGGACACCGCCATGCCGCTAGATGGCGCCTGCGACGTGTGCGGCGAGACAACGATTAACACGGTAGTCGGTGGCGCGTTCCGTTGCACGGCGTGCGCGGAACAGGCCGCAAACGAGGCGGCGGCGGCGCTGGCGAAAAAGCGCGGCAAGAAGGAACTCCAGCCGACGGGAACTGAGGGCTAACGACCGGAGCAGGGGGCGGTGTGTGCCGCCCCCACGAACAGGAGATACCATGAAGACCAAAGTCATCAACACGAACAAGCGCGGGTGGGCCATGCTTACCATCGTTCACGAGGGGAGGTCCGAAACGCGCCACTGTCGCATCATCGATGGTCGCTACCAGGGCTATGTGTTGGACGCAGACAAGAACGTGCTGCGCGAGATGGAGGCGCTGAGTCGCCAGGCCAGCGCTGCGCTGCGCACCGGCGGCATCGCCAGCGAACCGTACACGGCGAACCTGTTCTGCCTGTACGACGAGGGCGACACTGCCGCATCGTATGGCGCGCACATGAAGGCCGAACTGCGGCGGGCGCGAGACATCGGGCAACGCCAACACGACGAAGCAGCGAAGATGCACGCCGAACAGGAAGCCAAGCGCGGCAAGAAGGCCGCATAACGACCGGACACGATGCGGGGCGGTCGCAGGGCCGCCCCAGGAATGGAGGGCGTGATGATTACGACTGTGGAGATTGACAGCGGCATGTTGGCCGCGCTGGACAAACAACTGAAGCAGTACCGGCTCGAACGCGCCGAACTGCGCGACAAGCTGGCCGACTCGGAAGACGCCTACACGCTGCTGGTGCAAGCCATCCGGCGTGAGTTCGATGACATCATGACATTCGCGGGCGAGTATGGTCTGCAAGACGACAGTCCCCTTGTAGTGACCTGCGGCGCGCTGCGTCGCATCTATGCCACTGATGAGGTGTTCGATGACACGACTGTACAGGACGCCATCGCTGAGGCGGCAGCCATGCGCGTCAGGGGACGCAAGGAGGGGTAGGGCGATGGAGACCATTCAACTCGCGTGCGGCTTCGCGTCCCTGGCGTTCATCCTGGCCGCCATCCCACTGGGCTTGCTGCTGGTGGCCGCGCTGTACCGGGGCGCGCTCGACGGCGACGACCCGCGCATCCGGCGCGGCTGGTATGCGGACTCGGATGACGTAGTGGCGCCCGTCGTGCACATGTGGCGCTGGGCGCGGGCGATGGCGGCGCGCGTGGCCGCGTGGCTGTGGTGATGGCGATGTGTGACATCTACGACTTGTTCCGCAAGTACGAAGTTGAGGCCGCGTCGGTGGCTGACTTTCTGGACCGATACCACAAGAAAAGCAGCTACACGGGGCGGGGCACAGAATATGCCGCGTCACTCCTGAAATGGTATGAGGAGGAATTTCGGCGGCATGGGGTGTGCATCACGACGCATCATGACAGCGTGACGGGTGAGCACGTCGCCTACTATGGCAACGCCAAGAAGCCGAAGAAGACCAGCGACCAGCAGTTGGCGCTGTGGGGGACGAGTAGACAAGGAGAGGACCATGCTGTTCAAGCCGGAACATATCGACCCGATTATAGAGGGACGCAAAACGCAGACGCGGCGGATCGCGAAGCCGGGGGAAACGCTGCATCGCGACTACGCGACAGGGCGCTATGGGTACACGACTGCTGTACTCACCGCGTCGGGGCGTCCCAAGTGGGTCGTCGGAAGCGACTACGCCGTGCAACCGGGACGCGGGCGACCCATCGTGTGGTGGTGCAACACCCCGGAAGGTTTTTGGTGGGAAACGAACCTGCCCGATATAGGAGAGTTTGACAACTGGTCAGTCCGCGCCGACTGGCGCCCCCTGCGCATCCGTCTGCTGGACATCCGCCACGACTGGCTGAAAGACATCACTGATGATGAAGCGCGGGCCGAGGGCGTCGCGTCCGTGGCAGACTACGCCGCGCTGTGGGACGCCATCAACACGCGCGCGGGCCAGCGGTGGGCAGACAACCCGCTGGTGTGGGCACTGACGTTTGAAGTGGCGCGGTGACCGCCACCGCCGCGCTCGTCACGCGCGCCCGCGCCCTGTACGCCCTGGCGTGGCTCGGCAAAACCGCCGCGCTGCGCCAGGACGCCACCGCCGCGCTCGACGCCACCATGCGCGACCTGCACGACGCGGACGAGGCAGCATGGCGCGCGACGGTGGATGCGCTGGTGGCGATGGCGGGGGAATACTACGAACGGAGACGGCATGACAACGTTTGACGTAACGAACATTCCGCGCCTAGTGCAGTGGCTGGCGCTGTGGCGTCCCGGTGCACCGCTGCTGCTGGATGCGTTCTGTGGCGCTGGTGGAGCCGCCGTTGGGTACTGGCGCGCGGGCTTTAACGTGCTGGGCTGCGACAACCGCCCACAGTCACGCTATCCGTTCCCGTTCATCCAGATGGACGCTATCGAGTTCATCCGGCAGTTCGGGCCGTATGCGGACGCAATACACGCCAGCCCGCCGTGCCAGTTCGCTAGCGTGATGACGCCGGAAGATGTGCGCGACCAGCATCAAAATCTGATACCCGATACACAGCGCGCGCTTGACGTGCTGGGAAAGCCGTTTGTAATCGAGAATGTGCCGGGCGCGGAGGGCTGGTTGCGCAACCCTGTTATGCTGCACGGGTCGCAGTTCGGCCTGAACGTGTGGCGCAAGCGCTATTTCGAGTTGGGGGGCTTCTGGTTGCTCGTGCCGCCTATTCGCACGGACTACACACCTGTTCTGATGGCCGGGCGCGGCATGAAGCACACCAATGGCAAGCGGTATCCTGGTGATACTGTGGCGGCGCGCAGCTCAGCCAGCGGTATTTGGTGGATGACGGGGATGGAGTTGCGCCAAGCCATCCCGCCAGTATACACGGAATACATCGGCGCGCACCTGCTGCGCGTGGTCGAGGCGCGGCGAGAGGCGCAGACGGCGTGATGTGCGGGGAGAAGTTACTCCCCCGCTTCATTAGTTTCGTTATGTAACACTACTGTATAGCGTACAATGAAGACAGAAGCAGGCGCGCCAAGCGCCCTACCCTGGAGGGGATGAACGATGACTGACGACCGACTACTCACCCACGCCGACCTGCGCGACATCGAGGCGCGGGCGGAGGCAAACTACCGGATACTCGCGCCAGATGTACAGTCTGTGCCAGATACCACATGGTATGTGGCACAGGACAACTACCCGACGAATCCGCTTATCCTGGCCGCACCAGACGCGGGATGGGCACGCGGGATGGTGGACGAACTCACGCGCCGGGACAATGACGCCCGCCTGCTGCTGGCGCACATCCGCGCCCAGGACGCCGAGAACGCGCGGCTGCGGGACGCGCTGGCGGCGCTTGTGGACGCTGAGGCGCACGGCACACCGGGCGGATATATCGGCGTAGACCCAAGCGGAGAGACACACGACCGCCACTGCACCTACTGCTATACATTCTGGCGCATGGGCGAACCCGAACGCCACGACGACGACTGCCCGGTGGCCGTCGCCCGCGCGCTGCTGGCGTACCTGGGCCAGTGGCGGGGCAAGGACCAGCGCGGGGAGGCGCGGCGGCTGGTGCCGGGCGTGGCGGTATTTATGTGGGACAACGGAGACGACAATGAAGCCAATTCGAGTGTTTAGCTACGGCGGCGGCGTGCAATCGAACGCCGTGCTGGTGCTACAAGCGACCGGGAAGTTACCGCGCTCCTATGACGTGTTCATGTTCGCCAACGTGGGGAACGACAGCGAAAGTCCCGACACGCTGCGGTATGTGGAAGACATCGCCAAACCCTACGCGGCGCGGCATGGGATTGAGTTTGTCGAGGTGCACAAGACCACCTACGGCGAACCGGAGACGCTGTACGAGTACATGCACCGCGCGGAACGCGACATCCCCGTGCCGCTGTACATGGCGGGCGGTGCGCCGGGCAACCGCAAGTGCACCAGCCGGTTTAAAATCGAAGTCATCGACCGTGCTATTAAAGAGGCGGGCCACAAGGCAGCGGTGACGGGCCTGGGTATCAGCATGGACGAATACCAGCGGGCGCGGGATACCCACTGGTACGAGCAGAACGGACTGCGCAAGAAGCGCGAATACCCGCTGCTCGACCTGCGTTTGCACCGGGGCGATTGCCGCCAGATTGCGCTCGACGCCGGATTGCCAGAGCCGCCCAAGTCATCATGCTGGTTCTGCCCGTTCCATAGGCCGAACGAGTGGATTGAGATGCGCCGGACGCAACCGGAGCTATTCGAGCGCGCGGTTGAGTTGGAACGGATGCTCAACGAGAAGCGCGAGTTGTTGGGCAAGGACCGGCTGTTTATGCACCGCGCGCTGGTGCCACTCGACCAGGCGGTCGGGTTGCAATTGCCGCTATGGGACGATGACGGATGCGACGATGGGTACTGTATGGTGTAGCGCGGCGGGTAAGATGACGACTGCCCGGTGGCCGCCGCCCGCGCGCTGCTGGACGGCGAGGGGGGCGCGTGATGGCGAACGAGAGTCGCGTGGTGAGAGCCACGGATGACACCCTAGATGAACTGTTCCAGGGTGTCATGATCGAATGCTACGATTGGGACGTTGGCAACCACCGAGTTCCCGGTTGGCAGTGTAAGAAGTGCGGCTGGCGCGTGGGGACCATCGGCTTGCCGCCTAGCCACATATGCCCTGATGACGGAGCTAGGCAGCGCCGCCCGGACGCCCCCTAGCCCGCGAACATCCCCGGCAGGTGCGGCGTGTAGTCCAGCCAGTCCCCGACCCTGCCGTAATTCCACACCGCGAAGCCGTCGATCACGCCCTGGTCGCTTAGCACGCGCACCGTCTCGCGGATGCACGCTTGCAGTTCCCATTCCTCAAATGCGCCGCTGTCCTCGTCCTGGCCATACGTCAGTCCCCATTCTGTCTGTACCCAGGGCCATTTCTTCGCCGCCACGTCATACCCGCGCGTTTGCGCCAGCGCCTCGGCATACAGCAGGTGCCGCCCCGCCACCCAGGACCAGCCCACCCACGGGTATGCGGACGTGTCCACCGACGCGGGGCAGTAGCCCGTCGCGTGCGTGGCGATGCCGTGGTACTTGAGCGCGCCGTTGGGCCAGGTGCCGCAGGGGTGCGAGTCGGCAAAACGCAGGTAGGGTTCCAACTGCACGAACTCGGCCAGTTCCGGCGCGCCGGGGTAGGACGACAGCGCCAGGATGCAGTAGCCATCCGCCGCCGCGCGCGTGGCGACCTCGATGGAGAACTGCGCCAGCGCCGCGTAGTCGTCCTGGCCGTGGAACGAACTACACTCGTTCATGATCTCGTAGTAGTCGAATCCGGGATTCTCAGCCCACAGCGCCCGCAGCCGCGCGTAGTAGCCCGCCGCGTCGTTGTACACCTGGTCGCGGCTGGGGCACTCGCTGCGGTAGTCGCGGTAGATGGTCACGATGGCGGGGTTGGCCGCGCGCATGGTGTCGCACATGGAACCGGTCAAGGTCAGGCACTTCGCCATGCCCACCAGCGGTGCGGTCTGCGCGGCTTTGGCGTGGTCGGAGTACCATGAAAAGTGAAGGCCGCTAAGTGTGTCTCCATCAAAAGGGCCGGGCGTTGACGGCGGCGGCACCTCCCATTCGATGGGCATCCACGGCGGGTAGCAGTGTTCGTCTTCGTCGTCCCACACGAGGTAACGTTCACTGTTGTAGTAGCTCGCCACCCACCCCGCCACGCCTTCCCCGCGCACATAGGCCCACTCGTTCACTGCGTCGCTGATGACGTACATGCGCTCAATTACCACGCGCTGGCCGATGTACAGCGTCCCGACTTGCGCGGCGCTGGTGCTATGGTCGGCTCGGACACGCAGCGCAGATACAGCCACCCCACCTTCGCAAACACGCGGGATGTCGGTGCTGGGCGGCGGTGTTGGCGGCGGTGTGATTTCCTGCGTCGGTTCGTCGCCCGGCGTGTTCGTCGCGGTCGGCGTGCTGGTGGCCGTGGGCGTCAGCGTGGCCGTCGGGCTGGGTGTGGCGGTCGGCGTTGGCGGCGGCGGTGTGTCCGTCGCGCCTGGCGTCGGAGTAGCCAGCGGTGCCAGGCGCAGGACGCCGGTATCCTCGTGTCGCTGTAGGATGCCAAGCGTGATCCAGCCTCCATCGTCTAGGTCGGGCGTGGGCGTAGACTGGCGCCCCGGCAACTGCGCGCCAGCCGGGAACGCGAACAGCAGCGCCAGCACCAGCGCGACAACCACGACGCGCAGCGCGTGCCAGGTCATTTGGCCGCCTCGTCTGCTATCGTGGCGCGGGACGCCTCCGCCAGCCGCTTCTGGTAGATTTCGCGCTCCAGGACCGCTTTCGCGGCACTCGCCGGGACCGGCACGCCGAACGCCTTCAGCAACTCCTGTATCAGCTTTACGGCCAGGGCTTGCTTCTGTTCGCTGGTCATGCCTTCGTATGCGTCTGCCATCTGCTCTACCGCGTCATAGGCCGTCAGCGCGGCCCACGTCAGTACCTGCTGCAGCGCGGCGGGCGAGTGCTGCGCGACCCACCGCTGCACAGCGGCGCGCGGTAGACGCCGGAACAGGTACACCGCCACCGTGAGTAGTGCGACCAGTAGCAAGGCCGCGAGTTGCCAGTTGTCCATGTGCTTGTGCCTCCTGCGGCGCGGGGCCGCTATTTATGCCGGTCCTTGATACTCCCAACTTTGCGGGTATGCAGCGGGTGACCATACGTTATTGTCAATTGCTGAGATATACCGCCCGCCTTCAAACGTCACCTTATCGCCCTTCTGATACGCATCGTGGGCACCAGTGGGCTGCACCCATTCGGGCCATTCGTCCTCGTAAAAACGGCCCCACAGCGCCCCCAGGCCCGGCAAATCAGGCCGCCAGTCCGCTTGTGCCTTGTGCCCAATAAAGCACCGATACAGGTTCGCATCAGCTGGGTTGAAATACACACCAACCGTGCGCTCGGCATTAACCGCGACGCAATCCAGGCCCACGTGCCACTCCGGATAGGAGCGTACAACAATCAGACGCTCGACAATCTCAAGCGGGTCATCGCTGACAATCTCATGCGCTACCACGTCCGCATGGTACGGCGCGGGCGCCTTGAGCGCGTCGAGTTCCCCCGCCGCCAGCGTCCAGGCGCGGCCCAACTGCGCGGCGTGCTGATACCCCCCGCGCATGGTATCCAGCACCAGCGGGTTATCCAGTTCGTGCTGTTGCGGCGCGACATGCTGCACACCGTCCGTTGTGACATACTCGACAAATTGCGAAAATTCCATTCCTACACCGCCTTGCGCACCAGCCGGCCACCGATATACACGCTCGCGCTAGCGGACGAGCTGTACAAGTACCAGTAGAACGGCCCCGCAGCCGAGCCGTAGTACCAGTGCCCGCCCAACTGGGCAATTCGCTGGCCGCTGCCCTGCGCGTAATAATCTCGATACCCGGCGTCCGCATACGTGCCCGTGGCGGCAGTCGCCAACGCCGCAAAGGGCCGCGCCGGATCGTGACCCAGCGCCACGACATAGCCATTGGCGTTGTGGTTGACATACGCGAGCTGCTCGTATGGAGAGGCAAACAGGTTGCTTGCGTACTCATCCGCGTCGCGGCACACCCACGCCCGCCACTCATTGATGTTGATGCCATCCACGAACTGCCAGACGTTGCCGTAGACGTTCTCGATGCCCCTGTAAACCATCGGGTATTTGCCCGACGAGTTGCTCAAGATGCTGCCCGAGCTGGCCTCGATCCACCCGCTGAAATCGCTCCGCCAGCCGGTGTTATAGACGATGTTCCCGGCCGTGATGTCGACCGGGTCGCCGTCGAACTCCAGCGCCATATTGCTTGCGTCGTAGGCCGTGATGTCGGTGATTGTCCGGCCGTAAAACACCTGGTTACCGCCGAGCGATGTGCCGACCGAAATTGCCTGCTCGACGGCGTAGGCCGCTGCCTGCGCGTTGGCGATCACGATCCGGTTGGCCGCGGCCTCGGTGATCACCGCCACATGCGCCGCGTTGTATTGCCCAGTCGTGTACCCGGCCATCACGCTCTGCAAATCGAGTGTCGCAAACTCGATGATCATCAGCACTTGCAGCAGGTCCGCCACGTGGATGTCAAGCTGCTGGTAGCCCGCGCCGTTGGCCCGGGCGTAGTCACGGAATTCCACGATATTTTTACTGATGAGCGGATACTCGCCCGCCTTGCTCGTCAGGCGGCTGCTCCCGTCAAGCCCGGCCGGGTATTTGCCGACATCGATATAGTCCAACTCGACGCCGTTGGTAAAGTCCCAAAAACAGGCGGGCAAATACCCCATGCTGCCCGGGCCGGCTTTCGAGACGCGCCACGTCCGCGCCGCGCCGGTGGCGGTTTTTTCGATGTAGACCTTGGGGATGCGCACGAACACGTTCCCCAGCGCGTCCGTGACCTCGGTGATCTCCGAAAAAATCTCGGCGGTATCGAAGTCGTTGTCGACCGGGCCGCCGCCGCTCACTCCCACATTGGCAACCATACCGACGGCATCATCCGTGCGCGTGAGCGCGGGGTTGCTGCCGCCGTCCCATGAGACGCCGTAGATGGCCGCGCCATCGCCGAAGGCCGCCCCACCCCCGCCCACCGGCACGCCCATCACCGCCAACCGTAGTGCTCGTCCCATCAGTCCCGCTCCTTCCCCGCGTCCTCGCCCGGCTCCGGGCTGGCGTCGGCGGCGGTCGGTTCGCCGCGCACCAGTGCCAGGGCGTCCAGTTTCGCGGACAGGTCCAGCAGCCGGTGCATCAGCGTCCGGTCGATGACGCCTTCCACCTGCTGCGCCGTCAGCTGCTTCTCTGCCGTCTGCTGTAACTCGCGCTTGAGGTCCGCGCCCAGGTCGCCCACGGCCTTCGCCACCAGCGCGCGCACGCTGTCAAACTGTGTGTCGGTATCTGTCTTGACGTGCCCCGGCACAGCGCGCACGTCCGCCTGGATGCTGTCGAGTTTTGTGTTGCGCTGTTCGGTCACGGCCGCCATCCTTATTGACATCTGGTCCACCAGTTCGGTCAACGCGTGCGTGAAGGTGACCTGAATTTTCTCGGTCAACTTGTCAAACCCGGTTTGCACCTCGCGCACGAACTCGGTATAGCGGACGTGCTGCGCGGACAGCGTCGAGTCCAGCATGGTCTGCACCATCTGCATCAACTGCGACTCGCGTGCGGCGCTGATTTTGTCCGTCTGCGCGTCGTCCTTGCGCCAGCCCGCAAACAGGTCCAACCCTTTTTCGATGACTCGCACGAGTCCCCAAATGATGACCAGCGCGATACTGTCTGGTATTTCCGGCACGTCATTTTCCCCATATCCGGGCCATGTTGTATACTGGTGTCGCCCCTGCTGCGCGGTCGGCCCTAGCGCCCGCGCGGCGGGGGTTTAGTCGCTCGCCTGCTTCAGCCAGTACTTGGTCAGGTACATATCGTAGCCACTGGATGACGCGTTCTTGCCGTTGATGGTGCCCTTCAGGACGTGCCATCCGCCCTCGCTGATGGTGATGCTAGAAACTGTCTTGGTGATGTTCGGCGCCGTGCTGCCCGCGTACCAGTCTTGCGCGCTGGCGATCAGTACGTCGTCTATGTACCAGTCCACCCGCCCCGCGCTGGTGTGGTGGCGCCCCAGGATGTAGAGTGTGTACGTCCCCTCAGCCACCATAAAGCCGTGCGTGAACGTGTCGCCGTTCGCGCTGGCGCTCTGGAACGCCCAGCCGTTGTACAACTGCGTTGAGGCCGCCGCCGTCGTCAGCGCGTTGCCCGTCGTGACGGTCGCTTCGTCGTGCCACATCGTGGCGCGCGCCGGCAGGTTGGCGTAGAGGTGGTTCAGCAGGTCGCGCAGCTCCTCATTCAGCGCCGCCGCGCCCAGGCCATCCTCAACAGTCCATGTTTTGGGTGTTTTCCAGGTCATTGCCGCCTCATATCGTCAGATAGTTCGTGCCATCGAGTTTGCTATAGACAGGATCATCAAGGATGAAAAAGTTTCGGTCGTCCAGCCGGCGTACGAACCAACTCAAGTCCGTTTCACCGCCCGGTCGCATCGAAAACCGATGTCCGATCACCAGATACCGCACGGCATCCAGTCCCGTTTGGTCGTCACTGGCCTCGACGACGTCCCCGATTTCGACGCTGAACACATTGGTTCCCCCGATAACCGTTTGTGTGCGAAACCGAATTTCGGGCACGCGGTAAAGAGGCGCCTTGTGCCGGACCAGCAGGTATCCCGCCACGCTCTCGGCCAGCGTCCGGCTTGACGGCAGCAGGATGTCTGCCGGTGGCGTGGCCCGCCGGCCATAAGCGGCGATGCTATCTGCGTCGTCGACAGTGATCTGGTCGCGCTCATAGCGCGCGATGCCGACGCCGCGCACCTGGAAGTCTTGCACCCAGTAAGTCAGAAGCGCCGTGTTCTGGAAGGTTACCTCGATGTCCGCCCCATTGCGTGCCAGCGTGCAGCCGATCGCATTATTCCCTGACACGTCCTCCCCCAGGCCTGGCTCTCCCCGCGTGACGCGGTAGTCCGTGCCGGGCACAGGATGCACCAAGTCCGTCGCGCCCATGAGCTGCCCCGTATCCGGGTCGACGTATTGCAGCTTGACGGTTTCACCCGTGTACGGCTTGTCGTCATAGGTATTGCGCCGCTTGCGCTGACGTTTGCCTGGAATTTTCAATGGCTGGTTCATGCGGGCCACGACACCCAAATCCAGGCGACGATAGGGTGAGTAGTTGACGATCGCCTGGTTATAGACGCGGTCAAGGCTGACATTCCCATCGGCGGCGTTTGGTTCCCCGTCGATGGTCACTGCCGCCGCCGCTAATTGCCGCTTGAAGACCCAATCCTTATTTCTGAACGTGAGCGTGCCATCACGTGCCGCCCAAAAATAACCCCACTCGCTGAGCACGGCGTCGCTAATGGCGCCCAGCGCGTTGGTGGTATCGGCCTGCCACAGGTCCCCGGCAATCTCGAACGTCTGCGTGCCGGCCTCGTAGTCCATCAGGCCGACCGGGCCGTTGACGCCACCGCTCAAGTTGGCGCCGCTCACGCCCAGGTTAGCGCTGCTCTTGGACAATGCGATGCTATTGCCCCACGCCCCCGGCATGACGGCAGTGAGCAGGATGCGCTGGAATGCGCAGGTGAGGGTCATCGTCAGGTCCTGTCCCACCCACTCACCCCAGTCGTCGAGCGGGTCGGCCTGTAACTGCCAGAACGTACCGTCTTCATACACGTCCCCCGCCGCGCCATCGGACGCCAGGACGTTCCAGTAATCGCCGCTCGCCTGGTCGACGGTGGGCTCCAATTCGAGCTTGTAGACGCCCGGTTCCAGGTAAGTCGTGCCCGCGGGCGTGACGGTATTCCAGATCGGTTCCGGCGTGGCCGGCGTGAACGTTCCCGTTTCCAGTGCCGCGCCCACCGTCTGGCCCGTGTCCGGGTCGAAGTCGAAAATCTTCCAGGTCATGGTGCCCACCGGCGAGCCACCGCGAAAGCCAAACCAGAGGGAGAGCACATCCAGTATCCCACCAATTGCGAGCGTGAAGGACTGTCCTGTGTAATACAGATAACCGTTGTCCGGCCAGCGCCCCACGGCAAAACCCTGGGCGACCCCAGCGGTCGGGATGGACAGCGTCTCGCCGTCTGCCAGGGCCGTCACGCGTTCGCACCGCTCGGTTCCCGTGCTGTACGTCGTGCCTGCGCCCTCCTCGCCCATCATCGCGGCGATCAGGTTGGCGCCTGTCTCCTCCGCATCGGCACCGATTAATACCTCGTTGGCGACGGCGGGGGTTGTCAGCGCGGACTTGAACGTATACGTAATACCGTCGACGGTGACCGTGTCGTTATTGGCAGGGTTGCCGTTGAACGCGATATACCCCGTCGCGCGCGCGGTGGCGAAGGCGGACGACCCGATGCGCTCGAGCAGGTCGTCCGCCGTCACGTCCTCGAGCAGGGGCATGGACAAGTCATAATCGCGCAGCGCGGCCAGCAGGTCCTCGGCTTCGATGACGGCCTCGCGCGGTCCTGTTGCGCCGGACTGGGCGCGCAGTTCGCGGATGCGCCCTCGGAATAACGGCCAGGTTGTCGTGCCGTCTGTCACCTCGATTTTGAGCGGGCGCAGGGGGAGCAACTTGCCATACAGCGGCCCTGCGCTGTTCTCAGGCGAGAACCGCCGATCGACGTTGCGCAGGTAGATGGTACACATCCCCACGCTGGCAACGTGCTTGAGGTCATCCTCCATGCCCGCGATGCCGGACAGCGAGGTGACGTAGGCCGTGATGTCGTCCCCGCTGGTGGCAAACGAGCCGTCGTTGTCCCAGTCGACGTAGACGCGGTAACGGACGTCGGTCGTCATACGCCCATCCCCGCGTTCTGCCGCCGCGCTTCCTGACGAATCAAGTCGAACAGGCGCTTCGGGTCCTCGACGCCATTGACGTTCAGCGTCTGGATGACGATTGCCCCGCCTCCACCGCCCTCGCGCAGCACCAGCGCGCCACGGCGCGGCACGACGTATTCCTGGTTGTGCACCAGGCCGGCGATATGACCAGCAGGCCCGCTTCCCGTCCACCCGCCCAGGGCAAAGGTGCCGTCGTCACGCCCACCCACTGGGATGTCGGAGCCGACGACCGTATTGGGCGAAAAGTCGTAGGGAATAGGCGGCCAGCCGCGCACCTCGACATCGACCGTGACGCTGACCTCTTTACCACTGAGCGCGTCGAGCTTTCTGCCAATACCGTCAATATTGGTGCCGGCAGCAGTCTCCATTTCGCTAAACTCCCCCGTCGCCAGATTAACAAATCCCATCACGGGAGTGCCCCAATCCGTCTCCGCCGTGGCGAATCGGTCGGTGATGGCCTGCATGTCGTTGAGCATCGGAGTGAGAGGAGATGCAGGCCCAGCAGCGCCCGCTCCGCCGGCCAGTCCGACGCCCTCGAGCCACTTATCGGCCTCTTCGGCGGTGAACTGCGTCCCCGTCCCGATGCGCCCCCATTCGGCCACGCGCTCAAGATACGCCATGGCGGCATCGATGCCGCCCGTATCCGCAAACCCCTGCGTAATGCCGTCAATCCATGAAAAATCCATCGCGCCCAGGTCCATGACAGCCCGCGCAAAGTCGTCCGCCGTCAGCGTCCCCTCGCCCAACTGCCCGGCCAACACGCGCAGGCGCTCATCAAATAGAACGCTGCTTCCCGTCGCCATACCCGTCGCCAGTTCATAGGCCAACATGGCCTTCTCGGCCACATCAGCCTCGACGTCGATTTCTCCCAGGGCCTCTTTCATGCGCCCGAATACGTCAACGTCGAACGCGTGCGGATCGATTCCGAACTTCTCCGATAGGCTGGCGTAGCGCTCAGCGGGCTGGATGGCGTCGAACGCGGCGCGAGCCACATCGCCCCACCGCCCCGCGATGTCGCCTATGGTATCGCGCATCTCGAGCAGTCCGGGAATTTGCCCCTGCAGGTCGCGCATCCCGAATTGCGCCATTTGCCCCACGCGGTAATCCATGCCTAGCGTGCCGCCACCACCGAACAGCGTTGGAATGAGCGCCTGCATGAAATTCCGATTTCCTGTGAAACGGTCGCGCGCCGCGTTCTGTGTTTGAAGGCGTCGCAGCGTTTCGGGCGGCACAGTGTCCGTCCCCCAATATGCGTTCGCCATCGACATTGCGTACTGCTGCTGCCATGCCTGTACCTCTGGCGAGGTGTACCCCGCCGCACGCATTCCCCGGAAGTTCTCCGGCCCTGCAATCCGCGCCCATGGATAATCAATGCCAATGTCCGTCCGACCAGCAAGTAGGCGTTCCCACCCTGCAATGTCCTCCGGCGAATACCCGGCGCGAATCATGGCATCGAAGCTCATGGTTTGGAACCCCGGCCCCTTATCGCGTCCATAGGCGCCCTGTCCCAACCCCGGCGGCTGCCACCAGTACCGACTCGACGCGATACCCAGCGGCGGCGTGGGGGGCAGGCCAGGCGCCTGTGTACCCCCGCCCATAATCCAGTCACGGGTATCGCCAACATATCCGAACATGCCCCGCGCGACACTCTGCGCATTCTGTGAGGCATAGAACAGTTTGGGGTCGATGAACGCCAGCAGCGCCTGGGGATTGCTGAACAACTCGCGCCAAACTTCGATTTCCTCGCGCCCCTCTTCGTCCATCAATCCCAGGTTCTGGCCTATCGACAAGCCCAACTGAATGACGAACTCTTTGGCGCCCAAAGTCTCCAGGGAATCAATCAACCCCTCAACGCTCTCGGCGATGGCCTCGAATCCTTCGGCGACGCGCAGGCCCGCATCCTCCTTGAAGTCGCGCCATCGGGCGTTAAGGCGTTGCGTGGCGTCATCGAGCTGCACGAACTCATCACCGAGCATGTCGGCCTGCTCACCCAACTGCTCCATGACGGCCATGCGGAACGCGTCCTCGGATGAGAGCCCCGCAATTTCGTCTTTTAGTTCCTGGACGCGCTCACGTACGGTCCCCGCGCTGATGCCCAACTGGTCGAGGCGCATGTAAGACATATTCGACAGCGTGAGCTGAATTTGATTGATCGCCTCTTCGGTGCCGCCCAACTGCGGGTTGATCATCGCCACCTTCGACACCACGTCAATGAAGTTCTGAGCCTCTTTTGCCGTATCCGCCAGCCCAAACCGCATCAGCCGGTAGGCATTCACCGCGGCCTCTCCCTCGGTGAGCGACCCGCGTGCGCCCCTGTTGACCGCCTCGATCCACCGGCTGGCCTCCTGTGCGCCACCGGCCAACCCCGTCAGGGCCATGCGCGACCGTTCGGCGCTGATGCCCAACTGTTTCCACTGATTCGCCGTGGCGAAGACCTGCCCAAAGGAATTGATCACCACCTGCGCGTTCTGCTGGATATAAAACAACTGCTGGTTCAGGTTGCGCAGTCCCGACGCCCCGCCGCCATACGCGCCACCGCCCAGGTTCTTGACCTTCTGATCCAGCCGGGTCAAGTCATCCTGGATAGGTTTTGTATTGCCCTTGATGTCGACGTACAGATCGCCGGCCTTCTTAGCCATCGCTGTAATCTCCCCGTCGGTGCTTCAGCCCGATTCGGTATCCCGCCAGCACGCCGCGCAGTCGCTGCCGCTGGTCGAGAGTGAGCGCTTCGTACTGCGCCGGTGTGTAGCCAAACTCCGACGCAAAGACGAACATCAGGTAGTCATTGTCCGTCTCGGCGTCGAGCGGCATGTCGTACATCACGCTGTCGTAGACGGCGTTCTCGCTTTTTTTCGGCGCGCCTCGATCGCCTCCCCGAACGCATCCATCAGCGGTTCGAATACGTCGAACTCATTGGCGTCCAGGTAGGTATTCGGGTCACTCAACGGCGCGCCATCCAGCGCCGAACAGCGGGTGACAGTTTGGGAAAATAGATCGGCCCAGTGCATCACCTTCTCCTCGTGCGCGATCTCCGGGTCGGTCAAGATGGCCAGGTGCTCCATCCAGACCCGGACGGTGATGGGGCGGAGATCGAACTCCGCCTCCATCCCAGTCTGCTCGACGTCATGCTTGTCGGCCATGTCAGCTCACCTTGTGCACGTCGATGTCGAACACGTCCGTGCCGTAGGTGCCGCCCTGCCCCTGGAAGGTCACGCGGCGCTCGATCCGCTCGTTGTGCGGAATCGGGGCGCTCTTGGTCTTCACGTAGGCCGGGAAGCCACCTTTGGGCTTGTTGGACGTCTCGCCCTCGGGGTAGAAGTACAACTGCCCCTCAGTTCCGACGGCGAGGCTGCCCCACGTTGTGTTGTCGTAGGTGCCCCGGTAGAGCGTCGACATCGTCGCGCTGTTGAACTTGATGGTCGGCTTCATGTACTGGTAGGCATCGCTGCCCGCCGTCATGTCCGCTTCGTTGGTGTCGAACGTATACTCGAACGACGTCTGGTCACCGCTCAGCGTGAGCGTGCCCCCGCCGGACGGCACGAACTGGACGACGAGGTCCGGTCCGGTCAAGCGCTGATTTGCACTCATGGTCAATTCTCCTTGACAGCACGCAGGCGATAGCGTCCGCCCGCGTGCCAGTATTGGCGTTTCTCAGTGGTTTCGACGTAATCGAACGGCGCCTCGTGCTGCATCCGGTACGTCGCCCAGCCCCCGCTCAGGGTGATGTCCTGATCGTGCAGCGCGGTGCGGATGGCATCGGCCAGGGTCAGCGACGTATCTGCCGCCCCGCTCACCGCCTTGACATCAATATCGATGTCGACTTCATCTTTCGGGTTATCGTTCAGATCACCGCCCCCGGCGATGGTCATCACGATGTACGGCTCGGCGGCGCTGCCTGGCGCCAGTAGGCGGTAGACGCGCGTGCCTACTTGCCCGCTGATGGTCCCGTTGGCCGTCAGGGCCGTGCGCACCCCCGTGTAGATCGCCGTCATGATGCTCATCTAGAGCAGCTCTCGCATCGCAGCACCCATGATGTTCTCGAACTGTTCTTCCATGTAGCGGGCCGCGGGCGCCATAAAGGGGCGCGCGGCCATGTGCACCGTGCCGTATTCCAGATACATGCTGTAGTCGGCGCTCGACGTCAGCCGCGCCCAGCGCGGTCCCTTGGGCTGGGCCTGGAGATTGTTCACCAGGTTGCCAATGACCACCGCCGGCTGTGCTCCCGGCGCCGACGGTGACCGCGTGCTCATGTGCCGCTTAGCATACGCCTCCCCCGCCAGCGCGACGGCCATCAGGGCCTCCGTCGCTGCCTCATCCGACAGGCGGATGATCTGCGCGTGCACCTGCGGCGAAAATCGCGTGCTGATGGTAAACATCCCTACCCTCCCTCGATCAGCGCGATGACGGCGCGCACGCAGGCCCGCCAGCTATGCTCATCGCGCAACTGCACCAGCTCATACGTCTGCCCCCCCGCCACGATGCGGTCGCCCGGCTGAACGTCCTGGTCGTGGGGCAGCGTGAGTTGGTAGAACGATAGCGACGATTCGCGCAGGGCTACCACGTCCGGACCTCGCCCCGCCAGGGGATCGATGCGACAGGCCACGCCCGTTGCCTGGTCGCTGTACGTCTCGGTCACATTCCCTGCGCTGTCGACCGATTCGGCCTTGCGCCGGACGGTGCACGTGTCGGGTAGCAGGCCCGCCAGGTCGGCACGGATGGCGTTCAGATCCGCATCAGTCAGCATGGCACATACTCCTCAGCCAGAGCGGCGGTCACCGGCGCCCCGAGCGCCTCGAAGGCACGCGCCAGGGCCGGACGCATATAGCGCTCATAAACCCGCGCCGCGTCGTAGTCCAGGGCGCCCTCGCGGGCCCTCGCGGCCAATCTGGCATCCCCGCGCTGGTCGTAGGCCGCCTCCAGGGCGCTGGCGAGCGCGTCCACATCCGGGCGGGCATGCAAAGCGCCCGCGTTCGGGGAGGGAATGGCCTCGCCCGGCACCGACCATCCCGCGAAACACAATTCGGGCATGGAGGAAAACGCCGTCACGATGACCGGCAGGCCCGCGGCCTGCGCCTCAACGATGGGAATGCCGAAGCCCTCGCCCCGCGACGGGTGCAGCAGCACGTCACCGGCGTTGTACATCGCATTCAGCCAATCACCGTCCAGCATCCCCATCTGGTATGGATACACTGGTGCGTAGAGCACGCGCGCCGGATCGAGGCCAACCAGCTCCGCCCAGTCATCGAGCGGCTCACCGTGCGCACCCGTCCGGTCGCTGTGGACGTAGAGCATGGCATCGGGGTGCCGGTCGGCCAGCCGCGCAAAAGCGACGAATGCCTCATAGAACCCCTTGCGCGACGGGCGGCTGCTATTCGCGCCGTTCATGACGGCCAGGAAACCGCCGTCGAGCAGGTGGTCGGCGTGCTCGTTGCCCGGCTCGCGCTTGAGTGTGTCGACCAGGGTGTGCCGCGCCTGCATCTGGTCCCCGAGCGGCCTGAAGACCTGGGTATCCACGCCGTGCGGCACGTACTCCGGCGCAAACCCTGCCCTGCGAAGCTCGTCCTCCCCGTGCCGGCTCATCGCCCACACAGCGGAAGCGCCGGCCAGGTGGCGCGCGTTGTCCGGCGCCAGGGGTGACGTGTCACATGGCACCCAGGCCAGCCAGGGCAGGCGCGCGTAGATGTCGGGCCGGCAGGCGCGCGGGTCGATCAGCGTGATGACCAGCCCCGCGCCGTGATAGGCGGCGTGCCCGCTGACCACGTCATTTCCGAACGCATCCCGCAGCGGGGGAAAGACGGGTAGGCCGCGCCAGGTGCTCGTCATCGCCGGGCCGCCGTAGAAAGCGAACAGCGCCAGATCGATACCGTCTGCCGCGATGCGCGGGGCGAACAGCGCCGTCTGGTTACCATACCCCGAGGGCGTGTCCGGGTGATTGCTCACCCACAGCACGCGCGCCGTGTCCGTCATGATCGCGCCTTTCGCGTGCGCTTAGGGGCTGGCTTGGGCTTGAAAGCCACGCCGTCCGCTCGCCGCACGGCATTCCACAACCGCTGCATGGTGGCGTCCGTGCGCGCAGGGGCCTGTCCCTGCGTCGCCCGCAGGTACTGTGCGCTCTCGTAGGCCGCCCGCGCGGCCTCACGCAGGGCGATTAGGGTGTCTACATCCGCCTGTGACAGCTCAATCGTTGACATCGCTTCGCTCCAGCCGCACCATGCGCGGTACCGCCTGTCCCTCGTAATAGGTCGCCATCTCCAGATAATGCACGCGCATCTGGCTGGCCTTCATGGTGTGGTTGTCGGTCGACCAATCGACCCGACCCGCCACATGCGCCGCCTTGCGCCGCCACACATCTGCCGCCGCGCGGTGCATGTCATAGGCCCGCGCCACCAGGTACCGCGCCGATCCTGCCGTGTCTGCCGTGAAGCGAATATGACCGGCATGGTAATTGACGGTGTAATCCGCCGTGCCGATGGCGCTCCCCGCCGCGTCCTCAATGCGCCATACGTCCTCCCCGCCTGCTGCCTCCTCGTAATAACGCATCGGGGCATAGTAGTTGTGATAGACGAGGTCGCCGTCGCTGTATTCAGCCTCGACGGTCAGAGGCTCACGGTGGATGTCGGTGCGGTGACGATCGAGCGTGTCCTGCACCAGATCATCCGTCCAGTACGTCGCGCCGGCCAGGGTATAATCCGCCGTCCCCGCTTCCGTCCAGGCGCGCAGGGTGGCAATCAGATTGGTCATGCCGTCGCGCGCCGTCATCGCTCGACCCCCTCCATCAGGGCATCGACCAGCGCTGGGTTGCGGCGCAGCGTGTCGACCAGGCCGTGCGAGAGCTGAATAATCAGCTTTTCGTGATGTTTGCCGTCGACAATAAACAAAATGCCATGCAGCACCTCATGCAGCAGGGTCACGCGCAGCCGGGACGGCGATAGGGCGGCGTTCAGCCGAATTTCTCCCATATCGCTCAGAATATGGCCGTTCAGGTCCTGGTACGTCCCGCCCGCGTCGATATGCAGGTTTTCCACCTCGCGCACCTGATACTCTAGCGGGCCGATAATAATAGAATTGGGTACTCGACTCATCTACCATCGCTCCCCGTGCGCCACATCCAGCAGCGCGCGCTCATACGCCTCAATCATCTGGCTCAATCCGCGGTGCTCCGCCACCCAGGCCCGCGCCGTGGACGGCACAATCTCGCCCGTCTGCTCAATGGCAGATGCCATGTCGCTCACGTCATCGACCACGAAGCCCGTCACGCCGTCTGCCACGTATTCCGGCAGCGATGCCAATCCGAAGGCAATCACGGGCGTGCCACAGGCTGCAGCCTCCAGGCACGTCAACCCGCCGCTCTCGATGCTGGCCGGGACCAGCAGGGCGCGCGCGTGGGCTAGAAAATGCACCTTGTCCGCACCGGACAGGGCCCCGGAACCGTTCCCCGCCGTCTTGAGCGGCGCCCCGGCCAGCCATGCCGCCTGTCGCGCGGCCAGCGGGCCCTTGTGCGGGAAGGGTGGCGCCATCCAGGCCACCATGCCATCGCGTGGCCCTTCATGCAGCGGAAAGGCACCTACGTCAATCCCGTGGTACACCACGCGTCCCGGCTGGCGGTGAAAGGCGCGGTGCGCCGTGCTCGGGAAGACGGCGTTCGCGCCCGGCGCGTGCTCCCGGTCATGCGACAGGTTCACGATGGGCAGGCCCGGATACTCGCGCGTGGCCCGGTGCGCGTGTCCGCCGTCAAGAATGGCGTCGAACTCCGCCAGTTCGGGGCACACCATCGCGCTTTCATCCTCGAAGATGCGCAGGTCACCGTCGAAGACGCTCCCCGCCCCGGCCCACAGGTGCACGTCGTGCCCGCTCGCACGCAGGCCCTCCGCCACCGCCAAATTCACTTTGCCCAGTCCGTGGCCCGGATAGGCCGCCGCGGTCGGGAGGCGCGTGTCGGACAGCACCAGGATGCGCAATTGCGCTTTTGGCTCTGGCCTGGGCAGCACGCGCTCGAAGGTGTCCGGGAATCCCTCGCGCTTGCGCTGGTCGAACACCACCTTATCACGGCGCGCCTTCGGTTCGTTCTCGGCATCCAGGGCGTCTTTGTGGTCCTGCCCTGGCCGCGTCCAATGGTTGTGCTGTACTATCGCCTCGCGGCACCAGACGAACCGCCCGGCGCGCTTGGCCCTCTCATTTGCTTCTTCGTCGTTATGGTAAAACTCATAGACCGGGTAGGCCATCACCCCGCCCAGGTGGTCAATGCAGAACTGCCGGTCGAACAGGTACTGCACCGCCAGCACACTGCCGTCCTGATAGCCGTCATTGAAGCCGACCAGTCCATACCCGCCTAACTGAGCCCGGTGTGCCGTCAGCGCCGCGTCCAGCCAACCGTCGCCCCAGTAGCAGTCATCGTTCCCGAATACCAGGATGTCACCGCGCGCCGCGGCCAAGCCCTGATTCCAGCAGGCAATCGCGCCCTGGCGTGTCTCGTTGAACAGCACGCGCACGCGGTCATCGCCCAGCCCGGACAGCAGGTCACGGCTGGCAGTGTCGCAGTCGATCACCGCGATGACTTCCACGTCATGCGCCACCGTCGTGCACAGCGCGCGCGTCACGCACGCCAGCAGGCGCTTTGGGCGGTTCATGCTCGGGATGACGATGCTAATTTTTGCCATCGGCCACCTTCCAGGCAGTGAGGCTGTACGCCTCATCCACCAGCGTCACACGCGGGTCGGTTCGCAACTCATCCGCCAGCCGCGTAGGGCCAGGCCACCCTTGATTGAATACCCCATCCGGCGTGCCGGGCACGCGCCGCGAGTCATGCAGCAGCACCAGGCCGCCAGGGGCCATGTGAGGCAGCCACGTCTCGACGTCGTACTTGACGGCCACGTAAGAATGGTCGCCGTCGATGAACAGCACATCGATGGGCAGCGTCCAGCCTTTTACCACATCGAAGCTGTGCTGGTCGTACAGCGCCCAGCGCGCCGAATCGAACCCCAGCGCTGCCGCCGCGCGCTCAACGCAGGCGCGGGCCTGTTCTGCCGAAGCCTGCCAGTCGCCGTGGGTGTCACGCACGAACGGGTCAATGCTATGTACCGTCACGCGCTTCGGCGCAGCGGCCAGCATCAGGACGGCACACGCCCCATACGCCGTGCCAATCTCGACGATGGTCTTGCGTGCGGCGCGGGCATAGTCTTGCAATGGGGCCATCTCGTCCGGGTGAATGAACGCTCGCGCGCCCGGCCCCATGATGCGCTCCAACTCATCACGATTCACGGCAATACCATCCAATCCCCGGCCCTGCCGGGTGCTCATAGTATCCAGGTTTTCGCGTGTTGCCTTCGTAGGCCAACCGCCGCCAGAACCCGGGCTGAGGCGCGGTCGGGTCCGGACTGCAAATGTCGTGGATGGCCACGATGCGCGCCGTGTGGGCATACCAGGCGTGGTTCTCGCGAACCTGGTACCCATCCGCGTCGATGAACACCATATCGAACTCGCCACCCCGGAACAGTCCTTTCGCCTCTTCGGTCGGCAACTCGATAAAGTCCCACGTGGGCGGTGGTGTGGGCCGTGCAATATCCACGCTCACCACGTCCCATCCCAGGACCATCTGCATAAAGCGCGCCAGGCCGCCGGTGGGGCCAGTGCCCAGTTCCAACACGCGCCGGACATTCAGCGCCTGCATGGCAGCGAGGAAATCCGCGAGTCCCGCGGGGTTTTGCATGATGCCCCATCCCGCGCCCGCCGGGCCATTGCCCGCCGACACGCCGCAGTCCTCAATTCGCCGTTGCAACTCGTCGCGCGTCATCATAGCTCCAACCACCTGTGTAGCAGCGGCCAGCGCCCCGCCTCAGACCACGCCTCGCGGGCGAAGGTCAGCGACCGCTCGCGCATGGCCTCCTTGTGGTCCGGGTTGCGCAGTAGCTCCGCGACAGCACTCGCCATCGCGGCCCAATCGCCATTCGGCACCAGCACGCCGTTGTAGCCGTCGTGCAGATACTCCCGGTTACCGTGCACGTCGTAGGCCACAACGACACAGCCCGCATGCATGGCCTCCTGCGCGGCGCGCGGGCATCCCTCGCCCCACAGCGGGTGCTTGCCCGTGTTCATCGACAGGAACAGATCGCACTGGCGCATAGCGTCCCGCACGTCCTGCTCGGTGCCGCGAATTTCCATCAGGCGCGCCTGTGGCACACACTGTTGGATATGTTGGATATGGCTGGCGGTGTGCGGGCCTTCGTTCATGTAGCCGACTGTATCCACCTCGCCCTCGCCGCCCGGATGCCATATCTGCGAGTCGCTCCATTCCGGGATATAGAGCGGCGTGACGCCAAACGTCGCCATGTACCAGGCTTGCGTCATGCGGTTGTGCGTCGCCAGCCGCAGGGCGCTCAGCGTCCAGGCTTGCAGCGTGGCGAAGTGCGCGCGGGTCGTGTAGGCCATTTCCTGGTCGTAGAAGTAGGCCGGGCCGTCGCCCGCCAGCGCCAAGAACTCCGCCGCCGCTATCCAGGTCGTTGCCACGCGCAGGTCACGCCCCTCGTCACGCCAGGCCCGCGCCTGGTCGATGCTCACCGCGGGCTGCGGGTCGATGAGCCAGGGCACCTGGCCGCCGTCACGCGTCACGCGGTACGCCTCGACGCCGTGCTGGCGCAGCAGCTTGACCATCAGCGATTGGGCCTTGTAGCCGCCGTTGTGGGCGTCGTCGCCGCGGTGCGACTGGTCGGTGATGCTGCCAAACAGGACAATGGTCATGCGCGCGCCGCCTTCCGAACCTGCTCTGCTATCCAGGCATACGTGCGGTATATCCCCATCTCAAGCGACACCTGCGGGCGCCAGCCCAGCACCGCCTCGCACAGCGTGTTATCGCTGTTGCGCCCCCGCACGCCCTGTGGCCCGTCGATGTGGTTTTTGGCGACGGCCACACCCGCCGCGGCGCCGACGATGTCCGCCAGATGGTTGATGCTCACAAAGCGGTCGCTGCCGATGTTCAGCGGCTGATTGTAGTCCGATTGCATCAGCGCGTAGAGCGCGTCCAGGCAGTCATCGATGTACAGGAACGACCGGGTTTGCTTGCCGTCGCCCCAAATGTCAATGCCCACCACGCGGCGCATCTCACCGGTATAAGCGTTGATGCTGCCCGCGCCGGGAATAAACGCGCCCGCCTCCGCCTTCTCGGCCACCTTGCGGCACAGCGCCGCCGGCGCCTTCTCGCGCCCGCCCGTCCAGGTACCCAGCGGGCCGTAGACGTTGTGGAAGCGCGCGACACGCACGTCCATCCCGTAGTCGCGGGCGTAGGCCAGGCATAGGCGCTCAGTGGTTAGCTTCTCCCAGCCGTAATCCGTGTCGGGGTCGGCGGGATAGGCGTCGGTCTCGGCCAGCGCTGTCGCCGCGGCGTCCTGCTGTAGCCCCTCGGGATACACGCAGGCCGATGATGTGAACAGGTAGCGCCCCGCTTTGCGTCCTGCTGCGGCCTCCAGAGTATTCAGGTTGATGAGCAGGTTGTTATGCAAAATCTCGGCCCCGTGCCCGCCGATGTACCCCATGCCGCCCATGTCGGCGGCCAGCGCGTAGACCTCATCAAACGATTGATGCTCGCTGCTGCCCCCAGGAGTCCAGGCGTATTTCGCAAATGCCCATGTGGCGTTTCGGGCCAGACGTAAATCTAGTACCAGAAATTCATCCGCCGCCGTGTCTTCAAACTCCGGGCGCTTGATGTCCACGCCGCGCACCCAATACCCGCGCGCTTTCAGGTACTTGACGAGGTGATGCCCGACGAAGCCGCCGGCGCCGGTCACGAGTGCCGTCTTCATGGCCGCCTCCCGATGAGGAACCAGCCTTTGCGGTACAGCGGCTCGAATTGCGACAGGAACGCCTCCAGCGTATCCGCCCGCGGCGTGAGCGGGTGCTCAGCATCGAACACCTGCGCCGGGTCCGTTTCATTCGGCCATTCGCCCCACACCAGCACACCGCCCGGCTTGAGCGCGCGCCAGATGCGGTCATACACCGCGCTGACGTTCCTGCAGTGATGCAGCGTATTCACCATCACCAGCGTGTCGTATATCGGCGCCGGGTGCCAGTCCTCGATTGCCAGCGGCACCAGGATGGCGCGCTGTCCGCACAGGCTCCCGCCGCGATACGGGCAGTGCTTGTGCTCCAGATATTCGGTGACCAGCGGGTCGAGCAGCGTGACGCTGGCAGCGCGCCGTCCGGGCAATATCAGCCGGGCATTCGTGAAGGGGCCGCAGCCCAGTTCGATGAAGTGTCCCAGGTCATCGGGCAGCGCCGCATAGTCGCTGAAGGCCCGCGCCCATTCGTGATTGCGCGCGTCCTCTACCCCGTCGTTGTAGACCATCCAGGCGTCGCGCTCGGCCTGTTGGGCGCGCTGCCAGCGGTCCAGCCCCACCGCCAGCACTTCGCCGCGCGGATTGGCGTACTGCTGGTCGTTGTCGGCGGCTACGCGCGGTAGGGCGTCCGCGCCGCGCACGAAGTCCACTTCGCTGGCTTTGTAGAACGGCTCAGTCAACACGGCCCACCCCCAGCGGATAATAGTCCGCGCGCGGGCCGTTGAAGGCCAGCAGCCGCCACGGGTCAATGATGGTTTTTTTGCGCAGCAGATCCATTGGCACCGCGCTGAGCAGGTCGTAGTCCAGGTGCATCAGCACGACGACGTCTGCCGCCTCGACGCATGCCTCTGCGCTATCAGCATAGGCAACACGGTCCCCCAGGCTGGCGCGGGCGATGTCTCGCGCCAGTGGCAGCGGGTCGTAGACGATGACGGCGCGCTCTATGCCCAACAGATATTCGGCCAGGCGCAGGCTGGCGCTCTCTTCGCAAACCGGCGTCCCCGGCTTGTAAGACAGCCCCAGGATGCCCACCGTTCCTTTGCTCGCACTTCGGACACGCTCAGCGAGCAGCTCTATCGACCTGGTATTGACAAAGTCAACGTGCGTGGCCAGCGGCATGCCCGCCGACGCCAACTCCGCCACCGCGGCCAGGGCTTTGTTGTCGCGCGGGAAGCAGGGCCCGCCGTAGGGCGTGCCGGCGCGCAGGTAGTGTGGTCCGATGCGCCGATCGTGCCCCAGCGCCTGGGTGACGTCGTCCACGTTCGCACCGGGGATGGCTCCACACAGCGTCCCGAGATGGTTGGCAAACGTGATTTTCATCGTGATGAAGGCATTCTGCGCGAGCTTCGCTATTTCAGCGTTCACCCAGTTGGTGTAGACCATGGGCGCATCCGGCCCCATCACACGGCGGTAAATGGAGCTCAGCACATACCACGGCGCATGGACATCAACCAGCATGTCGGCATCCCGGAGGTCGCCTTTATCTTGCTGGCTGCCAATCAGCACATAGTCCGGGTGCTGCAAGTCGCGTACCACACGGCCCAGCGCGATGAACTCCGGGCTGTAGCACAGGCCGAAGCCCTGCCTCCGCCCCTGCATCTTGCCACTGGCCTGTTCGATGACGGCGCACAATTGCGCCGTCTGACCCGGCATGACGGTACTCACGATGGATACGAGGTGATACCCGTCCTTCTCGCGCAGCGCCGCGCCAATCTCCTGACAGACGGGTTCCAGATAGTCCAACGTGAACCCGCCGTCTGGCCCGCTGGGCGTCGGCACGATGACGAATGTCGCGTCCGTGGCCAGCACTGCCGCGCGGGTGTCCGTCGTGGCCTTGTAGTGCCCGAAGTGCGTGGTCAGTAGTTCATCTACGCCCGGTTCGTCAACGGGTGACTGCCCGCCATTGATGGCATCGACCGCGCTTTCGTCCACGTCCACGCCAACCACGTCAAAGCCCGCCCCGGCGAACACCGCCAGCAGAGGCGCGCCCAGCTTCCCAAGTCCAATTACCGATAGCTTGTTCATGCGACCTCCTGGGTCTGGTTTAGTTCGGCCATCAAGGCCAAGGCCGGGAGTAGATAGCGGTCCCGTATCCGCCGTCCTGCATACGCCTGCGCGCCCTCGCGCGCCTGCTCGCGCAGCGCCTCATCCCCGCGCTGCTCGTAGGCCCATTCCAGACCCGCCAGGATGTGATCAGCCCGGATGTCGGCCTGCTCGCCGCGCTTGCCCGTCCAGGCCAGGTCATCGAATGGGTCGACGGGGATGGTATAGCCGCCGAAGCACAATTCGGGCTGGCTGCTGAATCCCGACACCACGACCGGGCAGCCGCACGCCTGCGCCTCGACCGCGGGCAGGCCGAAGCCTTCCCCCCGTGACGGCGCCAGCAGCACATCCGCCGCGGTGTACAGCGTCTGCATCCAGGTCGCCGCGTAGCGCCCACACTGCAAACTGTAGGCGTCCGCAAAGCGCATCGCTTTCGGCCCCAGGCCGTAATGTTCAGCCATGACGGCCAAGTCGAAGCCGCCGTCAGCGTCGGTGGGGTTGGTGTGCATGTAGAGTACGGCGCCGGGGTGCCCCTCTGCGAACCGCGCCCACGCCTTCACGACACGATCGACGCTCTTGCGCGAGGGGATGCCCAGGTTCGTCCCGACGAAGACGGCGAAGAACGCCCCCTCCGGCACGCCCAGGGATGCCCGCGCCGAGGCGCGATCGCCCGGCTGGTAGATATCCTCATCATAGGCCAGCGGCACGTAGAGCGGGTCCAGGCCCGCCTGGCGCATCTGGCGCTCGCCAAACCGGGAATAGGCCATCTGGTAGCAGCAGGCCCGCAGGTGGTGCAGGTGCTCGGCGGGCACGGGTGCCTGGTCAACCGGCGTCCAAGCCGCCGCCGGAATACGCCCCAGTACGTCCGGGTGGATGACGAAGATGTCGTGCAGCAGGATCGTCACGTCGGGTCGGACCTGCCGGACGTAATGCTCCAGCACGTCATTCCCGAACGCGTCAATCCCCGGCGGCAGCAGGGGTAAGCCGTCGAGCACCAGGGGCGCGCCCACATGGCCGCGGAACGTCGAGACAATCACCTCGTGTCCCGCCTCTTTCAGCCGCCGCGCCGTCAGGCCCGCGGCCACGGCGTAGCCGGTGCGGCGTAGCGGTGACTCGCTATGCAGTAACACGCGCATCCGCCACCTCCGCCGTTCCGACTTCCTCCAACATACGCGCCATGACGGGCTGCATGTACTCACCGAACACCCGCCGCGCGTCATACGCCTGCGCGCCCTCGCGCGCCTGCTCGCGCAGCGCCTCATCCCCGCGCGCGGCATACGCCTTTTCCAGCGCCGCCAGGATGGCGCTGGGCTTGACGCTGGCCTGCTCGCTGTCACGGAACGTCCAGACGCGATCCGCCCACTCGACCGGGATTGTCCAGCCGGAGAACACCAGCTCGGCTTGGGCGGTGAAGTCGGTCGTGATGACCGGGCAGCCGCAGGCCTGCGCTTCAACCAGCGGAATGCCAAACCCCTCGCCCATGCTGGGCAGCACGAACACGTCCGCCGCGTTGTACAGCGCCGCCAGCGCCGGCGGCGTGTAGCCCCCGGTGGCGAACAGCGCCATATCTGGGAAGCGCACCGTGTCCTCACAGCCATAGAAACGCGCCATCTGCAACAGGTCCAGCCCGTTGTAGTTGGGCAGTGGGAAGGTGTGCACGTAGAGCAGCACATCTCGCCGCGTCTCCGCAAACCGCGCCCAGGCTTTGAGCAGCCGGTCCAGTCCCTTGCGCGACGGCAGGCCCTTGTTGGCGGCCACCGTGACGGCCAGGAACACGTCATCCGGCACGCTCCACTGCTGGCGCGCCGTGCCGCGGTCGGCGGGGGCGAACAGGTCGCAGTCGACGCCGTGCGGCACGTAGAGGGCATCCAGCCCTGCCCGCCTCATTTCGCGCTCGCCGAAGCGCGAATAGGCCACGGGCCAGCGCGCCGTGCGCAGGGCCGCGACCGTGGGGGGCGGAATGGGGTCGCAGTCGACCGGTGCCCACATAGCCACCGGCAGATCCCGCACCGTATCGGGCCACAGCACCCAGGCGTCAATCAGCGTCCAGATGAGGTCCGGCTGGTGCGCCTCGACGTGCGCGCGCAGGATGTCATTGCCGTAGTCCTCATAGCCGCCAGGCACCACCCGGATGCCGTCGGCTACCACTTCGGCGCCCTGCAGGCCGTAGAACGCGCTGACAACCACCTCGTGGCCCGCCGCCTTGAGCAGGGGCGCAAACAACGCCACCTGATTGGCGTAGCCAGTCGGAGCCGATGGCGCATTCGAATGGATCATGATTTTTGCCACCACATCCTCCAGGAATGGGATAGGCGGGGCGGCCTCACGCCGCCCCATTGCGAACGTCGCGGGTGGGCTAGCTGCCCTTGCCGATGACGTAGTCGAGCGAGATCGTCGCCTGGACTTCCACCCAGTCGCCGGTCTCCTGCGTGTTGAGCACCAGCCATTCGCCCGCCGCCAGCGTGTCGTTGCTGATGGTGTAGGCCGCGGGGGTGGCTGCCGAAAGGCGGGACGCCGCTGCCGTGCCACCGAGCGCCGCGGCCACCGTGCCGCCGCTGCTCTTGATGGCCGTGCCGGCGGTGCCCCAGTTCTGAAGCTCGAACTCGGTGGCACTGCCCGCGCCCTGGGCGCCCTGGACAGTGAGATACGCGCGCTTGATGGTCACGTCCGATTCGGACGGCGCGCGCATCAGATGGATGTCTTTGTCGTCCCCGCCTGGATCGGCGATGTGGAACGACACAGTTTGAACGTTGTTGGACCCAAACATCAGCCAGTCCTCCCCTACGTCCCGTCGGGCGCTTCAGCGTCGCCCAACAGATAGCAGCCGTACTCGCCGCGCCGTTCGGCCACGCCGTACCAGGCCGTCATGTTCAATTCCCAGGCCTGCTTGGACGCGTCGCGTTCCGGTTCGATGGTCGGCGGCTTGCGGGTGTCAAGTGCCAGCGCCTCGGGATTGAACAACCCCGAATAGGCGTCATCATCGTCATCGACCGAGATATTGGCGCTGACGAACCACGTCGCGTTGATCCACGATCCGACGTACCATTGGCGCATGGCCTCGTTCGCCACGTCGCCCAGGAACGACTGGTTCGCCGACGGCTGCCCCAGCTCCACCCACACGTCGTGCCAGTGGTAGGGGTGCAGGACGGCGTAGATCGGGTTCGGGGCGTTGGCGTTGCGCAGCTTGGCAATGCCGGCGGCGACGCGCTTGATGGTCATAGTCGACCCCGCCGCGCCGATGGTGTTGTCGAAGCCACTGAACAGTGCGAGCAGATCGGTGTCGATCTTGGTGGAAATGGCGCCGCCCATCTCGCGGGCCGCGTCCCGGCGTGCATCATCGGGGTCGGTGGCGATGCGCTGGTCAGTCAGGACCACCTGAGTGATCACCGACTTCGGCGTCAGCGCCATCTTGCTGTCCTTCGTCCATTCGGTGGCATTGGCGTAGTCGGTGCCTTCGTCCACTTCCTGGGCGGTCAGCGTCGGGTAAATCCCGATGTTGCGGTTCTGCATACCCGTTGCAGAGTAGTTCGTCACCAAGCCTGGCATGAGACTTTGCTCACGCGCCACAAACAAGGCGCCCTCGTAAATCTCAGCGAACAGGCTATTGAGTGACGTGGTGGTGGAATCAGTCATGTCGTCACGCTCCTGTTACTGTGTGTTCTGCCGTTAGTCGGGTTTGCCGGAATTCCAGACCACGCCGCCACCTGACGGCGGTTGAAACAGCGGGCTATCCTGCGAACCGCGCAGGTATTCCCGCCGCCGGTCTTCGTCCGTCTTCCCTGCCGGCTTTCCACCTGGGACTGCCGTCGTTTGTGGGCGTCCTGCCCCTGGCGTTGTGGGCGGCGCCTTCTCTGGTTCCGGACTATCGGGGGATTCGTCCTTGGCCGGTTTCAGCGACGTGTACCACTTCGCCAGTTTTGCCGCGTCCGCGCGCAGGTCCTCTTCGGTCGTGCCCCGCAGACGATCGGCCAACGTTTCGCCATCGTCTATCGGTACGTTCAGACCGAATTCGGCGGCCACGCGCAGGCGCACCGTCTCGATGCGCTGGCTGTCCAGTTGCGCCTTCATCGCCTCAAGCTCTTTGGCGCGTTTGTCGGCCAGTTCCTGCCATTTTTGCTGGTCGGCCAGTTCGGCCTCTTCGCGGCTGCGCCGGGATGTTTCCAGGTCGGCCAGCCGCTTCTCCAGCTCTTTTTTCTCGACGCGGTATTTCGCCGCCTCGCTGCGCAGCTCGCGCACGTAGTCCGCGTCGAACAGCTTGGGCTCCTCCACCTTGTCGCCTTCGGGCTTCTCGGGCGTCGGTTCCGGCTTCTCGGGCGTCGGTGCGTCGTGCACGTGGGGATCAGGCGTCTGGCCCTTGTCGTCCGTCATGGTCGTTTCCTCATCTCGAATAAAAGTGGTTTGTCATGGAGGTCAACGCCCAAATCGGCGCGGCCCTCCGCCATGTTCAAGCACTGCCGCCAATCGAGCGGCATCCCGCGCGCCGCCGATACATCTAGGAACCACTTCGCCAGCGCGGGCGGCGGCACGATCCGCGCCTCATGGTTTCCGGCCTGCCGCTGGCGCTCATCATATCCGCGCGGGGAGCGGATGATACTGTCCGGCGTCGGCGCGTGCGCCTTCCACACGTCATGCAGGCTGTGCACGTACCGCCGCTCCCAGTGGTGGAAGCTGGCCGTGGCGCGCGCCAGGTCCCGGAACGTGACAATCAGCGGCCTGCCGCCGTTCAGCAGCGTGCCGGCGCTCATGCCGTCACCCCCAGGTCCCGCAGCGTGGACACGCGCAGCATCTCGCCAAACACCGGGTCGTTGTACCGCTGGCTCATGTCCTCCCAGCGCAGGTCCCCGCGCCGGAAGGCATCGTAGCGCGCCGGCCCCATGATGGCCCGCTGCTCGTCTTCACTCAGGCGCTCGAACGCCTCCCGGCCCGGCTCGATTGTCAACTCAGCGCCGCGCACTTTGGGGACCGGCGTGCAGCGCCCGTTATGGTGGTCGTTGAGCACCTGGTCGAGCGGGAACTCCTGCCCGTCCATCGCCCAACAACTTGGGCATGTACCCAGGTCACGGGCCGCGCTCCACACCCACGACGTCACGACGTGTGCGTTGGCGGCAAACGTCGCGTGGTTGGCCGTCCGGTGGCTCCAGATGGCTGTCGTGCGCGCGCTCGTCTCCGCCCAGGCATACGGCACGCCGTACCAGGTCGAGACCAGCCGCGCCATGACGCGCGGGTTCTTGCCCTGCGCGATGCCGGACAGGTATACATCGCCGAAGTTCTCGGCCGCCCGCTCCCCAAACGCGCCCCACTTCTCCGCGAACGCCGGACTGTCGGTGTAGCCAATCAGCCGCACCAGCGCATCGGGGTTGGGCCGCAACCAGGCCATGTCGACTTGGTTGGCAAGCCCCCCGGATGACGCCAGCGTCAGCCGCCGGGCACTCTCGGCGCCCAGGCCGGCCATGCGCTCGGATACCTGGGTCGTCTCGTCACGGGCAATGCGCGCAAAATCGTCCAGTTCGACCTCCAACCGGCGCTGCAGGTTGGTGTAGGCCCGCAGACCGCGCACATGAGAGGCCGAGATGCGCCCCTCTGTGTCGTAAATCTCGGCGATGCGCTGGTTCAGGCGCAGGACCTCCGGCTCAATGCGGCGCAGCACGCGCGCATAGCTCTGCTGCAGGCGTGCGGATGTGGGCTTGTACTCGCGCTCCAATAGCTCGCGCCAGTCAGACCGCGCGCGGATGATGTCCAGAACCGTGACGCGCCGCGACCGCCCCATCAGAATGCCCCCACCCGGCCCAGGTTCGACAGCAGATCTGCCAGCACATCACCGCCCTCTTGCGCCTCGGTGCTCTTGCGCTCATTTTCCTCATCGAGGTCGCGGCCCAGGTCCGTCGCCAGCGTCCGGTTGCTGGTAAAACCCAGGCCCTGCTCCAACTGCGCGGCTTGCACCAGCTCGAGCCGCGCCTGCGGCAGCGGGTCGGCCCACTCAGCGAGCGGTGGCTCGGGGGCCGCGACATTCATCATGAGGACAGCACGCCGGCTGATTTCCGCCAGTCCCTGCCCGTATATGCGGCGCTTCATCTCGGTCAGCTCCATCATGTCATCGAACAGCACGCGCAGGCCGAAATTGGTCAACTGACCTACGCGGTCGCTTTGCGTCGACCAGTCGACCGTTCGCATCTGCGTGAAGAAGGCCGCGCGCAGCCGGTCCAGCATCTGCATAGACGAAGCCAGGTCCCCGCGCATCTCCAGATTCATGACGCTGCTTCCCTCCGGGATGGAGAAAAACCCGTCGATGCTGGTCTCTTTCACTTGCTCCGCGTTCACGCCCACGCCAATCGTGCGCGGGTGTGCGTGATATTTGATGATGCGCAAGCTGTTGGACGCCACGAAATTGACTGCGTCGTTCAGCCGGTAATGACGCAGATCCGACAGGCCATAAAAAGCATGCGGCGACGGCACGTTCTTCCACTGAACAATCGGACTGAACGGCCAGCGCCAGGGGTCGCGGCCAGTTTCGCGCCACTGATTCTGCGTGGTGCGCGATTTCTCATACTCGATGATGGTCCAGGTGCTGTCCGGGTCATAGGCGGGGTGTTCGGGGACGCGCTCCATCGCGCCGTCACCCCGATCCACGTCGACCATCTCGACCAACAGCCAGTCGGGGACGATGTCCTGACGGCGCACCGTATCGCCGTCCAGCTCCCACTCCAGCCGGTACCACAGCGCGCGCGTGCTGTTCGTAGCGTCCCACATCGCCGTCACGTGTCGCGCGTCCAGCAGCGCCACCCCAGGCGGCTCGCCGGGGCGCGCCGGCGGCAGCAGTTTGCAAAATGTGTGACCGGCCACGAAACCGGCCAGCGCGATATTCGTCACGAACGCCGCCAGGTCGTTGTGCTTCCAGAATCGTTCCAGCGCGACCTGGGGCGGCGCATCGTCGCCCGGCTGCGGTGTCTCGCCGGGAAACAGCAGCGTGGGTTCGTCCGGCGCAAAAAACGATACGCTCTTGTCAATCGCCTGCGCGCACAGATTGATGATCACGTTATCGTCGCGCTTGCCTGGTGCCACGGCCAATGGTTTGTGGTGGTCGCCGTTGTAATAGCGCCAGTACGTGTCAATCATGTCCTTGCGCGCCTTGCGTTCCTGCGCGATGCGATCGTCGAACGCCCGCGACTCGCGGCGATCTGTGGGCGGAACGTACCGGGGCGGAACGGCGGGCATGTTACGACAGTCCCATCACGGGCAGCGCGCGCGCCGCCGACTGCGCCGTGCCCGCCGTGCCCGCGCTCGACGCCACCGACGCGATCTTGACGTAGTGCGCCGGGAAGATTTCGACGGGCACCATGTGCCACGACGGCAGGATTTTGCTGGTCGGGTCGATTTGCAGCAGATTCCCCTCGTCGTCGTAGCAGACCTCATAGGCGCCGTCGGGCGTGTCGCATGCCTTGAATTGCAGCAGGCCATTGAAGCCCGCCGGGATGTAGACCATCATGGCAGCGCCGGCCTTGCGCTGGTCGACGGTCACATATTCGCTGGTCACGGTCCCGCCCGATGGGATGTTCAGCGTGGTGTTGAAGGTCTCGCGTACAGTTTGCGCTTGTGGCATCGTGCCCTCCTAATCGAAAAACGGGTTTTGCGGCGTATGCGACGCCTCGGTCCCCGGCCCCAGCATCAA
>NPIE01002294.1_pt1 | contig 56986 bp, 40 predicted proteins | sample 8637661 | NCBI WGS metagenome assembly NPIE01 (sample SAMN07420842, study PRJNA396082) | bioreactor metagenome | isolation source: sample BA12 brine-fed electro-methanogenic bioreactor BA | place: Japan: Kochi | collected 2016-12-09 | reverse complement strand
ACCTACAAACGTCCAGTGCACCCCTTTGAGGGGAGCAGGGCGGTGGCGGCGAACCAGTTCGTCCCGGCGGCCGCCTGGTGTCGCGGGTCGAGGCGCTCGCTGGCTCGGTAGCTGAGGAACGAAAGGAAGGGAAGAAGCTCGCATGAAGAGAAATTACCTGCGTCTGGCCCAGCGTGTCCTGTGCGCGGGTCTTGTATTGATCGGTACCGTGGCGCTATCGCCCGGTCCATCCAACACCGGTTCGGCGTATGCGTCGAGCGAGGTGAGAACCGGCGAGCGGATGGGCGCCTCGTCGAAGAAATGGGAGGTTCGTCTTGAGCCTGGTCGGCCTAATTCGGAGTTCCAACCGCGCTACAGTCCGGGCGGGACGCGATTGGTCCTGACGGCGGTATCGATAGCTGACCTCGAAGGGTACGATCCTTTGGAGGGTCATATCCGGCTCGCAGACGATCTGACCGGGGGAGAAGGTCAGCGATTTGCCGTCGCCCGCAGCCGGGAGGGGATCCCTTATGATCGGCTGTGGATCGACCGGGATCACGACGGGTCGCTCGAAGACGAGACCCCAGTCGTATGCCAGCCGCACATGAGCCGCGCCAAATGGTGGTCGAGTTTCGCGACTTCCATCCAAGTCACACAAACCCTCGACGGCGTGCCTTTTCGAGAGAAATATCCCTTGAGCTTCTGGATTACGGTAGATCAGCAGGATGAGAGGCCTGCGCAGATTCTCTTCAGCCGAAGAGGTTTTCTGAGTGGACGGGTACAGATTGACGGTCAGGACTACGACGTCGTTCTTTCGGACCGAAACAACGACGCCTTGTACGGGGCAGGGGACTGGTGGGAAATCCGATCGGTGAGTGACGCCAAGCCCACGTGGCCTCCGCGTGAGATACCCGACTTCAGTTGGGCCGGTGACGCAGCCTTCACGTTTGAACTGGCGGATTCCACGGGGCGGCGCGGCTGGGTCGCCCGGTATGATCCCGGCGTAACCCGCGAGGAAGACGAAGCGACCCGGGATCGCTTTCATGAGGATCGCACCGCGCCGAAAGCGTCACGTCCCATCGCCTTCAGGCACGATGTGGACAAAGCCGTGACGGAGGCCCACGCGGCGAAGGCCCGCTATTTTCTGGATTTCGAGACGAGTTGGTGCGGCTACTGCAAACAGATGGACCAACTCGTATATACCGCTCGCAAGGTGGTCGACGCTGCGCAGGAGATTGTCTGCATCAAGGTCGATGGAGACCAGCGCCAGGACCTCGTTCTGCAATTCGGAGTCAGGGGATATCCGACCGGCATCCTCTTCGCGCCGGACGGGACGGAACTGGCCCGCTTCTCAGGGTACCGAAGCGTCGAGCAGATGACTGCCTTTTTCGGCACTGCCGATGAGGCGTCCGGAGCGAGCAGATTCTTCTCTCAGCTCGATTCCCTGGTTCAGGAGCAATCGTGGGCTGCGGTTCGGGACAAGGTGGCGGCCCGCATGGCGGATCACCCGGAGGATATGGCGAAGCTGGTGGATCTCGCAGCCTTCAAGCTCGCTGGTGCCTCGGATTCGGAAGCCCGCGAGATCGCCGAACAGATCCTCGATTCCGCCTTGGCGGAGGAGCCTGATTCCACGCCGGTACTGAGGTCCCTTTCCTACCTCGCGGCGAACCAGGGCCGTTACGAAGAGGCGGTGGCACTCAACCGCAGGCTGCTTGCCGCAGAGCCGGACCGCGTTGAGTTCCTGAACAATCTGGCCTGGATCTTGAGCGACAACCAGCAGCAGTACGATGAGGCGCTACCGTTGGCTGCGAAGGCGATCGGCCTCGCACCTGATGACACCCATGCCCTGGATACATACGGAGTGATCTGTTTCCAGTTGGGACGATTCGATGAGGCCGAGAGGAGCCTGGACCGGGCAGTCCGGTTGGAGACGGCGGCAGCATCGCTTGGTCCTGTGAGTCGTTACCACTTGGCCCAGGTCTACGAGGCTACCGACCGGGCAGAGAAGGCGGCGGATTTGTTCCGGGCAAGTCTGAATCTGCACGACCGATTCGGCGGGCTCACCGCAGATCAGGTGGCTCACGCCCGGCGCGTCCTGAAGAACGGGCTCCCTGCCGGCGGCGGGGACACCGAGCACGGTCAGGCGGAGGTCGAGACGGTTGCCCTCTTCTGTGCGGATGACGCGATAAACGACAAGAAGATCAGGGAAGCGTTTCGGGCAGGATTGACGCGGTTGGTCGAACAGGGGCGGGTCACGCCACCTGAGATGCTGGTCGGACAGTTGGATCGAGCCGGCCACAGAATCACGCTGCCCAGTCCGGCCCCAGGAGTGTTGTCGGCGGCGGAGCTGTACAAGTCCTGTCGCGGCGGTGTCCTGGTGGTGGGGCATCTCTACAGGTGCAAGCAGTGCGGACGCATTCATGTCGGCACGGCGGGAGGCATTGCCCTCACGGCTTCCGGCGTGATCGCTACAAACTACCATGTTGTCAAGCGAGCGGATTCCCTGGCAATGGGCGCTATGACGACCGATGGCAGAGTTTATGCTGTCAGGGCGGTGCTGGCTGCCGATTCGCCCAGCGATGTGGCCATCCTTCAACTCGACGGCGACGGGCTTTCTCCTCTGGCCCTGTCGGCGGATGCCCCCGCAGGGACCCCGGTGGTGGTGATCGGCCATCCCAATGGCAACTTCTACACGTTGACGCCCGGGATGATCTCCCGGCATTTCGTCGCGAACTGGACGGGCAGGGACGTCGCCTGGATCGCCGCTACCGCCGAGATCGGGCGAGGCTCGAGCGGAGCGCCCATGCTGAACGAATCCGGGGCGGTGGTGGGAATGGCCTCACGAACAAAGCGATTCGACGGAGAAACCGACGACCACGAGATGGCTCCCCAGGTAACCTTCTGCTGGTTTGTCCCTGCCGGCAACATCCTGAAGCTCATTCAGGACGAACCGGTGGTCTCGTCGAATTGACAGCGTACGCCAATGTTTGTGGATCTGAGCCAGGAGGGATGAACTATGAGCAGAGACAGGAGGACTCGAAGAGCCATGCTCGTGAGGGTGGTGTCTTTGGGACTGGCGATCGGGCTGTTCTGCGGATCCGCTGGCGCCGAGCCTCGGGACCAGGCCCTTCGCTTCGGGATCTGCACCGACGTGCACAAAGATATCATGCACGACGCCGACCAGAGGCTGTCGGCTTTCGTCGAGCGTATGAATCGGGAGGGGGTGGATTTCGTCGTCCAGCTTGGGGATTTCTGCCGTCCGATCGGCGCCAACGACGGGTTCCTGGCGATCTGGCGGTCTTTCGACGGTCCTGGGTACCACGTCCTGGGCAATCACGACACCGATGGCGGATTCACCCGCGAGCAGACGGTGGCGTACTGGAAGATGCCCACCCGGTATTATTCCTTTGAGGCGGGGGGCTTCCATTTCATCGTGCTCGACGGGAACGATAAGACGGACCCGCCGCAGGCGGGGTATGCGCGGTACATCGGAGACGAGCAGCAGCAGTGGCTCCGTCGCGAACTGGCGGGGACCCGCCTGCCGACCATCATCTTCTCGCATCAGAGCCTGGAGGCCGAAGGAGGCGTCGCCAATGGCGAAGCGATTCGCGGAATCCTGGAGGAAGCCAACCGGGCTGGGGGCGGTGGGAAGGTCCTCGCGTGTTTCAGCGGGCATCATCACATGGACTACTGCCGGCAGATCAACGGCATTCAGTACATCCAGATCAACAGCATGTCCTATTTCTGGATGGGGGGCGATTACCAGCACGTCCGCTACAGCCCCGAGATCGACCAGACCCATCCCTGGATCAAGTACACCGCTCCCTACCAGGAGCCCTTGTTCGGCCTGGTCACACTGACTCCCGACGGGACCATCGCCATCGAGGGAACGCAAACCGAATGGGTCGGCCCCTCTCCCTGGGACCTGGACTACCCGAAGGACCACGCCGCCTCGATCGCCCCCCGCATCTCCACCCGCCGCCTGCCGGGGTCCCCGACGCCGCAGACGTTGGAGGTGGGGCAAGACGGTTCTGCGAGGTGAGCGACAGCGCAAGAGGGAACTCTCGCATCATGCATCGAAGACCGGCACGCTCATGCCTGGGAAATGCCGTGGCCTTCCACGCGTGCCAACAAAGACTGAGCCCTCCTGATAGCCGCGTCAATGGTGCCGTTCTTATACCCCAGCATGTTTGCCTTCTTCAGAGCCTCTTCTGCGGAGGCCTGATCAGCCTTCATCGTGGCCAGCACGGCCAGGTTGAAGTATGGCAACGGGTACTTCGGATCCAACGACAAGGCATCGTCGAATGCCGCCTTTGCCTCGTCGGCATTGCCCATCGTCATCTGTGATACGCCGATGTTGTTCAGAGTCATGGCCTCCAGGTCTGGTGTATAGACCGACCACGTCAGCCAGAGCAACTTCTTTCGCCAGGGTTCCCTGCGGGTGAGTTGCAGGAAATCCTCAAAGTGATGGAGCGCCGCCGAAGGCTCACCCGAATCCAGAAGGCGACGTCCTGTGAAGAAGTCCCGAAAACAGATGCCCTGCACACGGCCCGGAACAAGGAGCAGCACGGCTATGATCAGCAGACTGCCACCGCCCAGGAGCCTCACGAGCACTGCGACCGCGCCGCCAAGAAGGATCAGGGCCGTCAAATAGCCAAGTTTGTAGTACGTGACTCTGGTCATCGTAGAAAGGACTTTCCGTATCCGGCTCGGGATCGAGCGAACCTCCGATTTGCAGGCAATGCTTTCACAACTGGCCACTGATGTGTCATCGCTGCAAGGGACTGAGCCGATACCACTCGGCCCATTCGCCGCCGACAATATCTTCCGCCTGAATCATCCCTTCCATCGTACGGCAATCCAGAGATCTCTGCATGCCCCATACCCGCCGCTGAGCAGGGGCCCAAAAGGAACCGGGCGGACGACGCGAGGTCATCCGCCCGGCGGAATTGCCAATCATCAATCATCAATCATCAATCCCTAGCTGCACCCCATGGAGTTGCCGCAGTTGAAGCACTTGTAGCAGGTGCCGTTGCGGACGGTGATGGCGCCGCAGATGTCGCAGGCGGGGGCGTCGTCGCCGAAGTGGGCGAACTGCGAGCTGAACTGCTGCATGAGCACCGCCTCGAGCCCGCTGGCGCCTTCGGGCAGCGGCAGGGTCGAGCCGACCAGGGCGCTGATCCTGCCGGTGGCCTCGCTGAGGCGGTCGGTGGGGATGACGGGTCCCGCCTTGGCCTCGCGCGGAGCGGGGGCGGCCTTGGAGCCATTGTCGCGGGCGGGCTTCTTCTTGCCGTTGCCGGCGGCCTTGGCCTCGGCGATCTTGTGCGCCAGGTCCTTGGTCTTTTCCACCAGCTCGCGCGCGGTCGTGGTGGTCTTGCTTTCGGCAGCCACCGCGCCGGAGCGGTTGGGCAGGTTCTTGTCGGCATAGCCCGGGATGAACTGGCAGCCCAGCCAGCAGAAGATGTAGTCGATCAGGCTCTTGGCGAAGGGGATGTCGCGGTTGCTGGTCATGCCCGAAGGCTCGAACCGGGCGTGGCGGAATTTGTCCACCAGGGTGATCAACGGCACGCCGTACTGCAACGCCATTGACGTGCAGGTGCCGATTACGTCCATAAGGCCACCGACGGTGCTGCCCTCCTTGGCCATAGTGATAAACATCTCACCAGGCTGTCCATCCTCGTATAGCCCCACCGTCAGATAGCCTTCGTGTCCTGCCACGGAGAATTTGTGCGTGATGCTCTGCCGCGTATCGGGCAGCCGCCGGCGGAACGGACGGGCCGGGGCGGCTTCGACCACGGTCTTGGCCTTCTCCTCTTTATGTTTGTCCGTCGAGACCGGCTGCATCCGCTTGGACCCGTCGCGATAGATCGCCACCGCCTTGAGACCGAGCTTCCAGCCTTCCGTATAGGCGCTCATGATGTCCTCGGTGGTGCTCTCCTTGGGCATGTTGATCGTCTTGCTGATCGCGCCCGAGATGAAAGGCTGCACCGCCGCCATCATTCGCAGGTGGGCCTGGTACTTGATGAAGCGCCGCCCGTTTCGCGGTTTGAACGCACAGTCGAAGACGGGCAGATGCTCCTCGATGAGCTTCGGCGCCTCTTCGATGGTCTCGTGCTCGTCGATGTAGTCGCAGATGGTCTTGATGTCGTCCGGACTGTAGCCGAGCCGCTCCAGGGCCATCGGGACCGTGCGGTTGACCAGCTTGAGCATGCCGCCGCCGGCCAGCAGCTTGTACTTGACCAGGGCGATGTCGGGCTCGATCCCGGTCGTATCGCAGTCCATCAAAAAGCCGATCGTCCCGGTCGGCGCCAGCACCGTCGTCTGGGAGTTGCGGAAGCCCACCTTGCTGCCGGCGTCCAACGCCTGGTCCCAGGCGTCCTTGGCGGCATTGCGCAGGTAGTCGGGGCAGTGCGTCTCGGGGATATCGTAGGCATGCTGGCGGTGCATGTTGATGACCTTCAGCATGGGGTCCTTGTTCTTCTCGAAGTCGACAAATGCCCCTTTGAGCTCGGCGATTTCGGCACTGACGGCATAGGCGGTGCCGGTCATGATGGCGCTGATGGCGGAGGCCAGCGAGCGGGCCTGGTCCGAATCATAGGGCAGCGCCAGGCTCATCACCAGCGAGCCCAGGTTGGCGAAGCCCAGCCCCAGCGGGCGGAAGCGATGGCTGTTGATCGTAATCGCCTTGTCGGGGTAGCTGCCGTTGTCGACCAGGATCTCCTGGGCGATGATGAACACGCGCACGGCCTTCTTGAACCCGTCGATATCGAAGGTGCCGTCCTCCTTGCGGAACTTCATGAGGTTCAGCGAGGCCAGGTTGCAGGCGGAGTCGTCGACGAACATGTACTCGCTGCACGGATTCGAGGCGTTGATCGGCGCCGAATTGGGGCAGGTGTGCCAGCGGTTGATCGTGCTGTCGTACTGGACGCCGGGGTCGCCGCAGATGCGGGTCCCCTCAGCGATGAGCTGCATCAACTCGCGGGCGGAGTGCTCGCCCAGCTTCTCACCGGTGGTGACGGCGTGCGTGATCCAGACGTCGTCCTTTTCCGCTGCCTGGAGGAACTCGTCGGTCACACGGACCGAAAGGTTGGAGTTCTGGAACATCACGCTGTCGTAGGCTTCGCTGTTGTACTCGCCGTTGTAGCCGGCTTCGATGAGGGCCCAGGCCTTCTGCTCTTCGACCGTCTTGCAGGTGATGAATTCCTTGATGTCGGGGTGATCGACCTTGAGCGACTGCATCTTGGCGGCGCGGCGGGTCTTGCCGCCGGACTTGATCACCGCGGCGATCTGATCGTACACCCGCATGAAGCTCAGGGGGCCCGAGGGCTTGCCGCCGCCGGAGAGCTTCTCTTTGCTGCTTCTCAGGGTCGACAGGTCGGTCCCGGTGCCCGATCCGTGCTTGAAGAGCATCGCTTCGCTGTTGGCCAGGCGCATGATGTCTTCCATCGAATCCTTGACGGACTGGATGAAACACGCCGACGCCTGGGGGTATTCGTAGCTGTTCTCGCACGGAACCGCGTCCTGCTTATCGGCATCCCAATGAAAGTTGTGCTTGCTGCCGCCGATGCCGTAGACGTCGTACAGGCCCACGTTGAACCAGACGGGGGAGTTGAAGGCTCCATACTGATTGACGCAGAGCCAGGTCAGCTCGTGATAATAGGTGTCGGCTTCCTGCTCGGTCTTGAAGTAGCCGTCTTTGAGGCCGCGGTCGGCGATGGTGCGGCAGACGCGATGCACCAGTTGCTTGACGGAATTCTCGCGCTGGCCCGCTTCGGCGTCGCCGTAGAAGTATTTGCTCGAGACCACCTTCGTGGCCAACTGGCTCCACGACGTGGGCACCTCGATATCGTCCTGCTCGAAAATCGCCTGGCCGCTGTCGCTGGAGATCTTGGCGGAGCGGGTTTCCCAATCGATTTCCTCGAAGGGGTGCACATCCGGCGTTGAAAAGTGCGGCTCGATCTTCAAACCTTTCGCATCCTCAGAAGCGGCGCCCTTCTTGGCCCGCCGGCGTTCGTCTTTGAAAGGGTTCTCCGGATCAAATTTGTAAGACATTCAGCGCCTCCATGCTTCTGACCAGGACTCCCGAATCCCCACCGGCTCGGGAACCGTTTCCACGCATTTCAAACGTCCACGCGGCGAAACTGCGACCACCATATGTAGTCTGTGCGGACGGGATCGTAACAAGGTATTGTTGAAACACCCACAAATCAAGTACTTCGGAAGTTACTTAGATTCGGTTCGAGTGTAAAGAGCAAAGCGCGGATTTTTTTCACCGGTCGCGACCGGTTTGCTCTTAACCCTTGCGGTCACAGAGTCTACGGCGAACGTTTTTTTTGAAGCCGTGAATCGACGCCGGAAGGAACGCGCGAGCTTGTTGCCCAGCGCTTTTTGCCGCCGACGTACTCCCTGGCTGCGGGGTGCTTTGGCGTGCCTGCCCCGTCAGCCTTTTCCTGAGTGTGTCTCGCTCTTTCTTCGCGAAAGACGCTGCTGCGCCGGGTCGGCGGAAGTAACGGTTCGCATGTTACATCCGCGACAGCCGACGTTGCGACGACCAGAGCAATGATGCACCCGCTCACAGGGTGATCCGCAGGCCCACGCTCTCTGGCGGCAAGCCCGATTCGAGGGAGGACCGATAAAGTGTGACGGGAGGCTGCTGCAGCAGCGACCGATCCGAGCGTTTTGACGAGGCGGGTCTTTTGGGAGGAGCGTTCTACCGGTAGAATGGACACGTCACATGCCCAGGGCTGTATGGTGCAAGAGAAGATGCTGGTTCATGGACAACACGCACAAGAAGGACCCGAGCGGATTCACAGATGGGCAAGAGGTATCCTGGTGTGCCCTGCGTCGGTACGATGCGGATGCGGCATAGGATGCCACCAGATCTTTCTGGAGGAAAGACGATATGCGGGGCCATATGAAAACGAGGCGAGCGTTTCTGAAAGGAGTGGGGCTCGGCGCCGGTGCGTTGGCGTTGCAGGGCTCCGAAGTGACTCGCGGGGCCGGGGCGGAAAATCATGGATCGAGTTTGAAGGGCTCCGATCGTGTGGTTCACGAGCGGCCGCGTACGACGCCGGTGGTGCACGACTGTGATATCTGCGTCGTCGGGGGCAGTTGTACCGGCGTCTTTGCGGCGATTCGCGCCGCCAGGTTGGGTGCGACCGTTGCCCTGGTGGAGAACAACGGTTTCTTCGGCGGGGTAGCGACCGCTGCCAAAGTCAATGTCTGGCACTCCCGCTTCGACACCACCGGCGATCGGGAGATTATCGGCGGACTGACCGTCGAGCTGATCGAGCGCCTCTGCCGACGGGATTCGGCCTTCCTCAACGCGCGGGACAATCCCAGCCAGTACGCGGTGTTCAACAGTGCCGAGATGATGATGGAATTGGACCGCATGGTGGTCGAGCAGCAGCGGATCCGGCCCTTCCTGCACGCGCTGTTCGCCGAGGCGCTGGTCGAAGAGGGCCGGGTTACGCACGCGATCATCGAAGACAAGTCGGGACGACGAGCGATCCGCGCCCGGTACTTCGTGGACGCTACCGGGGATGGGGACCTGCTCGCGCGGGCGGGGCTTGCGACCCGCAAGGACAGCGTCCTGCAACCGCCGACGATGTGTGCACTGATCGACGGTCTGGACGAGCTGGACAAGGCCAACCCCAATTTCAGTATCGCCAGGGCGATCTACGACCAGAAGCGGTTCGCCAATGCCCTGGATCATGGTTTTATCTGGTCGGCCCAGTCGGTCGGCTTTCCGGGCGTGCGGATGGTGGCGGGTACACGGGTCTTCGGCGCCGATTGCAGCGACGCGGATCAACTGACTCAGGCCTCCATTGAGGGGCGTCGCCAGGTCCGGGCGATTCGCGACATTCTTCACGAAAACTTCAAAGGGGGCGGCGCGGTCAGCGTCGGCGCCCTGCCGGCGCGCATCGGCGTGCGCGAAACCCGCCATGCGGTCTGCCTTTATCAATTGACGGAGATGGACGTCTTGGAAGGGCGCCGATTCGAGGATGCCATCGCCAACGGCAGCTACCGCGTCGACGTGCACCATGCGGACAAGGAAGGCCTGACCTTCCGCTACCTCGACGGACGGGAGGTCTATACCGTGCCTGGCAAGACGCACGAGGAGCGCCGCTGGCGCCCCGAGCGGGCCGTCGACCCGACGTTCTACCAGGTTCCGTTTCGCAGCCTCGTTCCCAAGGACAGTGCCAACGTGCTCTGCGCTGGACGCACGGTGGATGCGGATCGGGGCGCGTTCGGCGCCGTTCGCGTGATGGTCAACTGCAATCAGATGGGCGAAGCCGCGGGGACCGCTGCCCACCTGGCGCTGGAAGCTGGCTGCGCAGTGAGCGCGGTCGAGCCAACCCGACTTCGGCGCACGCTCGCTCAGGGTGGCTCGGTGATCGTTTAGGCCGATCGACCGGCCGCCAAAAACCCTGTCCTCGCCCTGCACGTAGAGGCATGGGAAGGGCAGGGCATACTACGGGATGTAACGAAACGGCTATGACGAACAACGCTGACGAAGGCAGACTCGAACGGATTCGCGAGCGGATCAAGGAACTACCTACGACGAGCGGCGTGTATTTCCTGAAAGACGCCGACGAGGTGGTGTTGTACATCGGCAAGGCCAAGAGCCTTCGTTCCCGCGTCGCCAGCTATTTTCAGCCGGGAAGCGATCTGGGCTCGTCGCGAGGCCCGAAGATCGTCGAGATGGTCGGCAAGGTCCGCACGATCGACGTCCTCCAGACGGAGAACGAAGTCGACGCCATGCTGAAAGAGGCCCGCCTGATCAAGGACATCCGCCCGCCCTACAACACGGATCTGGTCGACGACAAGACCTTCCCCTATCTGGAGATCACCACGCGGGAAGACTTCCCAGGCGTCTACATCACCCGCCAGCCCAGGGCCAGGGGCACCCGACTGTTTGGCCCGTTCGCCAATCCCAAGGATCTGCGGGCGGTGCTCGTCGAGTTGCAGAAGATCTTCAAATTCCGCACCTGCAACCTGGAGATCAGCGACGCCGACCCTAAGAGACGCTTCTTCCGGCCCTGCCTGCTGCACAATATCAAACAGTGCACCGCGCCGTGCGGCGCCCGCATCGGCAAGGACGAATACCGTAAGATCATCCAGGACCTCGTCCGCTTCCTGCGCTCGAAACGGTCCACCGTCCTGCGCTCGCTGCGCCAACAGATGGAGGAGGCCTCGAACCATCAGGAATACGAGAAAGCGGCGATGTTCCGCGATCGCATCCGCCTGATCGAGGGGCTCGACGATCGGGGCACGCCCGACGAGCACGTCCAGCCCGAGGTCTTTGCCGCCGACCCCGCCGAGGCCCTCGTCAAGCTCCGCGACATCCTGGGCACTCCGAACCAGGTCCGCATCATCGAGGGGATGGATATCGCCAACCTCAGCGGTCAGGAGGCGGTTGGTTCTCTGGTCAAGTTCATCGACGGAAGGCCCTTCAAGAGCGGGTACCGCCGTTTCAAAATCAGGACCGTCCAGGGCATCGACGACTATGCGATGATCGCGGAGGTGGTCCGCCGACGCTATAAGTATGCCCTGCGAGGCGAGGAACTGTGGCCCGACCTGATCCTGATCGACGGGGGGCTCGGCCATCTGCACGCCGCGGAGGCCGCCTTCAATGCGATGCTCGCGGAATGCCGTGCCGAAGGGCTCGCCGACGTGGAGCCTCCGCACACGAAGATGGCCTCGATCGCCAAGCGCGAGGAGGATATTTACCTCCAGGGCGAGTCGCAACCGCTCAAGCTGCCCGCCCATTCGCCCGTCCGCAAGCTGCTCCAGTACGTCCGCGACGAGGCCCACCGCTTCGCCCAGCACTACCACCACCTGTTGCGCGACAAGAAGATGTTCCACCAGGGCTGACGTCCGCCTCGCTCACGCCGCCCCCCGCGCCGACCGACCCCACGGGGACGTGTGAAAATATCTCGGCAGGTGGGTGGCAACCTCAAAGCGCAGTGAAACGGAGCTTTGGGGATGGCGGATGCGTCTGTCGGATCCACATGAAATGGCCTGTACCATGAGAACCATCCCCAAGCCCTGCGGGCTTGAGGCTGCCACCCCGGCCCTCAGCGCCTGGAAAACACCGATGCCCCAATATCTTAACAGACACCCGGGGACCGGCCATAGCGCTTTTCGCTTGTGATGGGCGTCGCGACCGTGGTATCATGGGAGCAGCTAACGCGTGGGGACGTGCTATGAACGGTAGGCCTGGAACGAACGGAGACTACAGGGTGGGACGCGGAAGGCTTATCTTCATCCAACGGACTGCGGCCTTTGTAGCTATGCCTGCTCCGCCGGCCGGGAGGCGGCCGACCAGGATATAGACCCATCGTCTTTCTCGGAGAAGAGTGCGCGCCCGCGTGTGGGGGCGACGCAGGATACGACCGGCTGTACTTTGAAGGAGGACTGATTATGCAGAGGCACTTCTTGGGTCTGGTTCTCGTGGTTCTAGTCCTGGCGTCAGCCGGTACGGTGTCGGCCGACCTCGTGGGCTATTGGAAGCTTGACGAGGGGGCCGGTACCGTTGCTCACGATTCGAGCGGGAACGGAAACGATGGTGAACTGATTGGCAACCCGACGTGGGCGACGGGCGTCTTCGGCGGGGCCCTGCAGTTTGCGGGTTCGCCCGACAAGGTGGACGTGCCGCACCATCCGATGCTGAATCCGGAAGAGGCCTTCACCGCCTGTGTGTGGGCCAATGCCGACCCGTCCGGAAGCGGGCACCGCTCCCCGCTCACCTCACGCGACGACTATCCGCAGCGGGGCTACATCATCTACGTCGAGCCGGGCAATACCTGGCAATTCTGGATGGGCACGGGCGGCGGGGGCTGGAACAACACCGCAGGTCCTGCGGTCGCCCTGGGCGAATGGACGCACGTCGCGGCCGCCTATGACAACGGGCAGAAGAGATTCTATATCAACGGCGAACTGGTCGGCGAGACCGCCGCGACGATCAGCCCCAACACGGCGCAGGTCCTGCGGATCGGCGCCGGCGCCAGCGAGAGCGCGGGCAACTACTTCTTTGTGGGCTCGGTCGACGAAGTTGCGGTGTTCGACCACGCGCTTTCTGAGGCGGAAGTCCGAGCGGCGATGGACGGGATCGCCTCGGCGGAACTGGCCTCCGATCCGCATCCCGCACACGAGGCGACCGACGTCCCTCGCGACGTGGTTCTGAGCTGGACGGCCGGGGAGTTTGCGGCGACGCATGATGTGTACCTCGGAACCGCTTTTGACGATGTCAATACGGCTGGTCGGAGCAATCCCCTGGACGTGCTCGTCAGTCAGAGCCAGGCGGCGGCCGGTTACGATCCCGTCGGGGTGCTGGACTTCGGGACGACCTACTTCTGGCGGATCGATGAGGTCAATGCGGCGCCGGACAACACGATCTTCCGAGGCGAGGTCTGGAGCTTCACGACCGAGCCGCTGGCGTATCCGATTGACACGGTCACGGCTTCCAGCAACGGCATCGCGGAGCCGGGGACGGGTCCGGAGAACACGGTCAATGGTTCCGGGCTCGATGCCGCGGACCAGCACTCGACGGTCAGCGCCGACATGTGGTTGGCCGGCCCGCCGGAGAGCGAAGACCTGTATATCGAGTATGCGTTCGACCGCATCTATAAGCTGCACGAGATGCTGGTTTGGAATTACAACGTTCAGTTCGAGATGATCCTGGGCTTCGGGCTCAAGGACGTCACCGTCGAGTATTCTGCGGATGGAGCTGACTGGATGACACTGGGCGACGTGCAATTCGCCAAGGCGACCTCCGTGCCCACGTATACCGCCAACACGACGGTCGATTTCGGTGGCGTGCCTGCGCAGTACGTGCGTCTGACGGTCCGCAGCGGCCACGGTACGATGGGCCAGTACGGGCTCAGCGAAGTGCGCTTCCTGTACATCCCCGTCCAGGCCCGCGAGCCGCAACCGGCCGACGGCGCCACGGACGTTGCCCCGGATACCGCGCTGAACTGGCGTAGCGGTCGCGGAGCGGTTTCGCATGAGGTTTACCTGGGCACCGACCCGAATGCCCTGACGGTGGCCGGTATGGCGGATGCCCCCGCATTCGATCCCGGCGCTCTCGATCTGGACATGACATATTACTGGCGGATCGACGAGGTGAACGAGGCGGAGGCGGTGACGACCTGGGAAGGGGCCGTCTGGAGCTTCGCGACGCAGGAATACCTCGTGGTGGACGACTTCGAGAGCTACACCGACGATATCGAGGCGGGCGAGGCCATCTTCGACACCTGGGTGGATGGCTGGGTCAACGGCACCGGTTCGACGGTCGGGTATTTCGACGCTCCCTTCGCCGAGCAGACGATCGTCCATAGCGGCAATCAATCCATGCCGCTGTTCTACGACAACACGGAGGCGTCCGTCTCCGAGACGGAACTGACGTTGGACCAGGATTGGACCCTCTACGGAATTCGCAGTCTGTCGCTCTTCTTCCACGGGGAGGCGGGCAACGACGGCCAACTGTACGTCAAGATCAACAATACGAAAGTTCCCTACGACGGTGCGGCCGGTGACATCGCCGAATCCCTGTGGATGGTCTGGAACATCGATCTGTCCACGGTCAGCGGCAACCTGAGCGACGTCACGTCGCTGATCATCGGCATCGAAGGGGCGGGAGCCACCGGGACGCTGTATATCGACGACATCCGTCTGTACCCCCAGGCGCCGCAATTCGTGGTGCCGGCGCAGGCGGATGACACCAATCTGGCTGGATACTGGAACCTCGACGAGGGCAGCGGCACCGTGGCCGCGGATTCCAGCGGCAACGGAAACGACGGTGCGCTCGAGGGCGCGGCCCAGTGGGTGACGGGGGTCTCAGGCGGCGCGTTGCAGTTCGACGGCAACAGTCGTGTGAACTGCGGGGACGCCCCTTCGCTCGCGTTTACCGAGGGGTTCAGCATTGCGCTGTGGGTGAATCCGTCCGACCTGGTGGGAGATCGCGCCTTTGCCGGGCGTTCTGCCGCCGATGGTGGGTATGCCTTCAAATCCATGAACGACCATCTTCGTTTGACCACCCCCGGCGTCATGGACCATGACGGGGTCAATTCGATCCTGCAGTTGGACACCTGGCAACACGTGGCGGTCACCTTCGTGCCCGGTCAGGACGCCGGATGCACGTTCTACGTCAACGGGGTCGCGACGGACACCGTGAACAGCAGCGCTCTAGCCGCAGGGGCCGGACCCTTCGAGATCGGGCACAATCACTGGGACCAGTGGTGCCTCGGCATGATCGATGAGGTCCGCGTCTACGATCGGGCGTTGTCGGCGGAAGAGATCGCCGGACTGGCCGGTCGCACGGAACCACTGCACAAGCCTTTCTGAGTAGAGTGTGTGAAGATATTTGGGCAGGTGGGTGGCAGCCTCAAAGCGCAGTGAAACGGAGCTTTGGGGATGGCGGATGCGTCTGTCGGATCAACATAAGACGGCCTATGCCATGAGAACCATCCCTACTCCCGATTGCATCGGGATTGAGGCTGCCACCCAGCGACTTCAGCGGCTGGAAAACACCGATGCCCTGAAACCCGAACAGACACTGAGTAGAAGACGTGGCGCTATGCAGGTGGATCGCGCGACGCGATCATGACACCGTAGGAACGATCGACGCGTAGGGAAGGGCTATGAACGGCAGGCTGACTTTGACCGCAGACCGCCCAGTGCGGTGCCGTCGGTTCATCTGCATCCCATGGAGGGCGACCGCTGCCACCGGTGCGGTGCCGATGATCTTCGGCATATCCGCGCTGGCGGCCGGGAGGTGGTCAGCCGGGGTATAGAACCATCATTTTTGCTGGAGAAGAGTGTGCGCCCAGGTGTGCGGGCGGCGCAGGATACGACGGGTCGTGCTTTGAAGGAGGACTGATCATGTCTAGAAGGCTATCATGCTTGCTCGTGCTGTTTCTTATGCTGGCGGGCAGCGATCTCAGCCGCGCGGGAACACAGAAGTGGCAGATGCTGGTGAGCGCCGCGAATCCCGTGCACTGGTACCGCTTCAACGAGGCTGCCGGAACCACGGAGGCGTTCGACCACGGCAGTGCGGGCCTCGACGGGATTTATCGCAGTCTGGTGGAACTGGGCCAGGACGGGGTCTTCGGGCCTGGGGAGGCCGCGCAGTTCGAACGAGGCGGTCAGGACGACGTCATGTGGACGCAGGGCGGCAACGTCACCAGTCCCGAATGGACGGCGGAGTTCATCGTGATGAAGATGAGCAACGCGGAGGGAGAAGCTCTTTCCGACAGTGCCGCCTACTCTCTGCGTCTCGTCGGCTGGGGTGTGGACTACGAGATCAGTTTCACCGAGTACGGCGTGATCGACGCGCGGTTTACCCCCGTAGCGGGCGCCGATCTGGTGGCTCCCCTCGAACAGTGGGTCCACGTGGTCTACCGCAAAAGCGGCGATCAGACGCAGGTGTTCCTCGACGGGGCACTCGTGGGAACGACCTCGACGCTGATTGACTGTCCGATCGACAGCTTCGGGGGTCGCGCCGCCAGCGCTTCGGATGGCTTGGATGGCTTCCTGGATGAGGCGGTCATCTACGACTATGCCCTCACGGATGCCGAGATTGCCGCCCATGCCGCGGCTCCCTTCCTTCCGGACGTTGGCGCGATCCTCGTACTGCCTGAGGATGGTGCTGTGGATGTGCCGGTCGATACGATGCTGGCCTGGATCGCGGGCACGTACGCCCAGACGCACGATGTGTACCTTGGGACGGTGTTTGAAGACGTCAACAGCGCCAGTCGGGACAATCCACTGGATGTGTTAGTGAGCCAGGACCAGACTGCCGCGGACTACGATCCTCCCGGTCCGCTCGATCTTGGGACGACCTACTACTGGCGGATTGACGAGGTCAATGGCGCCCCTGACTTCACGATCTACAAGGGCGACGTGTGGCGCTTCACGACCGAGCCGGTGGCGTATCCGATCCCGACGGTCCTAGCCAGCAGCAACGGCATCTCCGAGCCGGGTGCCGGTCCGGAAAACACGATCAACGGCTCCGGGCTCGATGCCGCCGACCAGCATTCGACGGTCAGCAGCGACATGTGGCTGGCCGGCCCGCCGGAAGGCGAGCCCTTCTATATCCAATACGAATTCGACCGCATCTACAAGCTGCACGAAATGCTCGTCTGGAACTATAACGTGCAGTTCGAGTTGCTGCTGGGCTTCGGAGTCAAAGACGTGACGGTCGAACACTCGGAGAACGGCGCCGACTGGACGACGCTGGGCGACGTGCAGTTGAACCAGGCGACGGCCCTGGCGACGTATGCCGCCAACACCACCGTGGACTTCGGCGGTGTTCCCGCCCGGTACGTCCGCCTTACCGTCAACAGCGGATACGGTACGATGGGCCAGTATGGACTCAGCGAGGTGCGTTTCCTGTACATCCCCGCCCAGGCGCGTGAACCCGATCCGGCCGACGGCGCAACCGACGTCGATCCGGCGACGGCGCTGAGTTGGCGCGCCGGTCGCGGCGCTGCTTCGCACGAGGTCTATCTGGGCACCGATCCCAACGCGCTGCCGCTGGCGGCGACCGCCGATCAGGCGACCTATGTGCCCGACAGTCTGGAATTCGGCGGCACGTACTACTGGCAGATCGTCGAAGTCAACGAAGCCGACGAGACGCCCGCCTGGGCCGGGGACGTCTGGAGCTTCTCGACGCGGGAATACGCCCTCATCGATGGCTTCGAAACCTATGATGACGAGATCGAAGCGGGCACGGCGATCTTCGACACCTGGCTGGATGGTTGGGTAAATGGAACCGGTTCGATCGTCGGCTATTTCGATGCGCCCTTTGCGGAAAGGACGATCGTCCGCAGTGGTGGACAGTCGATGCCGCTCCAGTACGACAACACCGACGATCCGTTCTACTCCGAGGCGACCCGCGAGTTCGAGACCGCCCAAGACTGGACGGGATACGGTGCCGACGCGCTCGTGCTCTACGTGCGGGGCAATCCGCCCGCCTTCTTCGAGCAAGCCGACGGTTCGATCCTGATGGGCAGCACCGGTGGGGACATCTGGGGCACCGCGGACGCGTTCCGCTTCGCCTACAAGCGGCTCACCGGCGACGGCTCGATCCAGGCGCGGGTGGACAGTATCGTCAACACCAGCGCCTGGGCCAAAGGCGGTGTGATGATCCGCGAGAGCCTCGACGCCGGCGCGGCCCACGCGATGACGGTGGTGACGCCGGGTAACGGCGTGGCCCTCCAATATCGTCCCAGGATGAATCAAGCGAGTCTCAATGTCAACCAAGCGGATCTGACCGCGCCGTATTGGGTGCGGATCACGCGGACGGGCGATACGCTGACGGCGGAACGCAGCGCCGACGGCGCCGCGTGGACCAGCATTACCGCCGATGCGGCGGCGTCCTCGGTGACGATCCCGATGGCCGCCGACGTCTACATCGGCCTGGCGCTGGTCAGCAACAACGCCGGGGCGAGCCCGACGGCCGCCGAGTTCTCCAATGTCAGCACGAGCGGCAACGTGACCGGCCAGTGGCAGACGGAAGACATCGGCGGGGGCCAGTTGACCAGCAACGACCCGTCGCCGATGTACGTGCGGATCGAGGACGTTTCGGGCCAGGCGGCGACGGTGGTCCATCCGGATGACGCCGTTACGGTCCGCCCGACGTGGCAGGCATGGACGATCCCCTTTAGCGATCTGGCCGGCGTGAATCTGGGCCGGGTCGAGACCATGACCATCGGCATTGGCAACGCCACCAGCCCGAGCGCCGGCGGCGCTGGCACCGTCTACATCGACGACGTCGGCTACGGTCGTCCCGCTGCCCCGTAGCGGCGCCGGACGGCAGGCCGCCTGCCGAACCAGTGGATTTTGCCAGGGGCCTGGCCCGACGCCTGTTGGACCAGGCCCTTTCTTCGTTTTGTGCCCGGTTTGCCGGCGTTTGGCACGCGGATTCCTGTTGAATCCTGCCCGCAGGCTGTGGTATAAAGAGGAAGAGGGCAGAGGGGTAGAGGTTGGCTTTCACATCAGGCCTTGGAAACGCGTTATCTTGGTTCGACTGAGGAGCGGATATGGCCGGGAAGGCAGCTGCACGTCGAGGCACATCAGACGCATAGCGTACCCTCTTGCGCCCATGCTGGGTCCTCTGACCGGGTTCTTCCAGGAAGGAGGTGGAGCGAAACCGATCACAGGCATCACGGGTCCGTCAAGGGCCCTGGGGCCGGCGGCGCCACCTGGGCGACGGGATTGGGCCTGTCGTCGCGGAGTGGAACGAGAAGATCCTCGGTATGTCGCCGAGGGCACATCACAGAGTTGATTCTGTCTAGGTGTAGGAGGACACGTCATGTTGAAGCGATCATTTCTGCTATTGGTTTTCTGCGTGACCTTGGCCTTGGGTGGGGTGGTTTCGGCCGCATTTGACCCCGCCCTCGTCGCCTGGTGGCCGTTCGACGAAGGCGAGGGCACCGTGGCGATGGACGCCAGCGGCAACGGCAACGACGGCACCGTCGGTGGCGGGGCGCAATGGGTTACGGGGACGCTCGGGGGTGCTCTTCAGTTCAACGGCAGTGATGCGGAGGTTAGCGCACCCCATATCGAGTTCGACAACCGTAGTTTCACTATTGCGATGTGGGTCAACCCGGTACTGAGCGGCTCAGCGATTATCTTCTCCCAACGACAGTCGGATTCTACCAATGTCAATCTCCATATTCGCCTCGGGGGCCCTAGCAGTTCCGACGCTCCTGTTCGCGGCGTCCGCTTCGGATTCTATAGCAACGATATTGACACCGGTCCCAATCTTATTGAGGACAATACCTGGTATCACCTGACCTTCTGGTACGACTATGAGGACGGGGATAGAAGGATTTACATTGATGGTGAGCAGGTTGCCCAGGCGGCAGCCACGCCGTATCTTGGGGCGGCAGGCAACACGATCATCGGTTCCTGGGACACCGGCCAGTTCTACAACGGGATCATCGATGATGTTCAGGTCTACCAAAAGGCCTTGTCGGATGGCGAAATCAGGAAGATTATGACCGGCCTGGCCGATCAGTCGCTGGCCCAGGACCCCAGTCCGGCCGACCAGTCGATGGACATTCCGCGCGAGGTGGTGATGAGTTGGGCGGCAGGGGAGTTCGCGGCGACGCATGACGTCTATTTCGGTACGGTCTTCGAGGACGTCAACGATGCGAGTCGCGCCAATCCCATGGATGTACTCGCCAGCCAGGCTCAGGCGGCAACGACGTACGATCCGCCCGGCCTCCTCGATTTCGGGACCACCTACTACTGGCGAATCGATGAGGTGAATGCCGCGCCCGACAACACGATCTTCAAGGGCGAGGTCTGGAGTTTCACCACCGAGCCCTTCGCCTATGCGGTCGAGAACATCATCGCCACCAGCAACGGCGCTTCGGATCCGGCCTCCACGGCGCAGCGGACGGTCGATGGCTCGGGCCTCAACGATGCCGATCAGCATTCGGTCGAAAGTCTTGACATGTGGCTGGCGTACGCGCCGGAGGGCGAACCTTTCTCCGTCCAGTATGAGTTCGATCGCATCTACAAGCTGCACGAGATGCTGGTGTGGAACTACAACAGCCAGTTCGAGCTGGTGCTTGGTTTCGGGCTCAAGGACGTGACCGTCGAGTACTCGCAGGATGGCGTCGAATGGATGGCGCTGGGCGACGTGCAGTTGAACCAGGCGACGGCCAAGGGGACGTATACCGCCAATACGACGGTGGATCTGGGCGGGGTCCCCGCTCGGTACGTGCGTCTGATCATCCACAGCGGGTACGGTCCCATGGGCCAGTTCGGGCTCAGCGAAGTTCGGTTCCTGTACATCCCGGCGCAGGCTCGCGAGCCGCAACCGGCCGATGGCGCTACCGACATCGATCCGGCGACGAGTTTGGCCTGGCGCGCCGGTCGCGAGGCGGCTTCGCACGAAGTATACCTGGGGACCGATCCGAATGCGCTGCCGCTGGCGGCTACGGTGGATCAGGCGAGCTATACGCCGGGCGATCTGGAATTCGGCAACACCTACTACTGGCAGATCGTGGAGGTCAACGAAGCCGACGAGACGCCCGCCTGGGGCGGTGACGTCTGGAGCTTCGCGACGCAGGAATATGCGCTGATCGATGGATTCGAGACGTACAACGACGACATCGAGGCGGGCACGACGATCTTCGACACCTGGCTCGACGGCTGGGTCAACGAGACCGGCTCGACCGTGGGCTATTTCGACGCGCCGTTTGCGGAGAAGACGATCGTTCACAGCGGCACGCAGTCGATGCCGCTCCAGTACGACAACACGAGCGGCCCGTTCTACGCGGAAGCCAATCGCGAATTCGAGACCGCGCAGGACTGGACGGGCCACGGCGCCGACACGCTGGTACTGTATGTTCGGGGCAACGCGCCCGATTTCGTCGAGGGAGCCGACGGTGCCATCGTCATGAGCGGCATCGGCACCGATATCTGGAATACGACCGATCAGTTCCGCTACGCGTACAAGAATCTCACCGGTGACGGCTCGATCACCGTTCGCGTCGACAGCATCGTGGTGAGCAACGAGTGGGCGAAGGCGGGCGTGATGATCCGCGAGACGCTGGAGCCCGGTTCGAAGCACGCGTTCGCGGCGGCGACGCCGACGCCGTCGCATGGTCTGTCGTTCCAGCGTCGTCCGGTGGCGGGCCAAGCCAGCGCCAACACGGACGTAGCCGACATCGAGATTCCGCACTGGGTGAAGCTGACCCGCACGGGCAACCTCTTTACCATGCAGCAGTCCGAGGATGGTGTCACGTGGGTGGACGTCACGCCGACCGATCCGGTCGAGATCCAGATGGCCGACAACGTCTACATCGGTCTGGCGGTATGCAGCCACGACGGGGCGATTGCCACCGCGGCGGAATTCTCGAATCTGACGACGACGGGCAACGTCTCTGGTGGCTGGCAGACCGCCGAGATCGGCGTCGCGCAGCCGCAGGGCAACTCGTCCGAATCGATGTACGTGCGGATCGAGGATGCTTCGGGCAAGAGCGTGACGATCGTGAATCCCGACGATGCGATCACGGCGCGTCCGACGTGGCAGGAATGGACGATCCCGTACAGCGATCTAGCGGGTGTGAACCTGAGTCGGGTCGAGGCGATGAGCATCGGCGTCGGCAGCGCCACCAGCCCAAGCGCCGGCGGCACCGGCACCGTCTATATCGACGACATCGGCTTCGGCCGACCGGCCGCCGAGTAGCCTCTGCGGGCAACGAAGGACTCTGGTGGGCCTGTCCCGGTCGCGATCGGGACAGGCCCTTTTGGGGTGAGGCGGCGCGTTTTGAGAATGTATTGACCGACTGAGTGGAGGTAAGAGAGATGGCACGTTCAACGACGGTTGGAGTGGTCCTGGCCGTTCTCGTTTTATGGTGGGCTGGACCGGGGCATGCCGCGATCGATCCCGATACGATCCTGGGGATCTGGCTCCTCGACGAGGGCAGCGGTGACGTCGCCGAGGACGCCTCGGGCAACGGCAACGATGGTACGCTGATGGGCTCGCCGGGCTGGGTCAACGGCCGGTTCGGCAGCGCCCTGCGATTCACCGGTTCGTCCACGCATGTCAACTGCGGCAACGCGGACATGCTGAACGTCGATCTGTTTTCGGTATCCTTCTGGTGCAATATCCCCAGTACTCAGGGATGGAATCACATCGTCTCACGCGGTTCCCACGTTGCCAGTGGAACGCCCGGTTCGGTCAACTGGGGCGTCATGATGTACGACGGCCAGGCGACGATCCTCTATGAAACGTTCCACGACACCGCCTGGACGGGCATCAACACCCCGACGACGGTAAACGAATGGCACCACATCGTCGCGACCTTCGACGGCAGTGCGATGCAGCTCTATCACGATGGCGAACTGGCGGCCAGCACTCCCGGGGGCGGCACGCTGCTCGATGCGAATCGGGCGTTCATCATCGGGGCGCGTTCGGACGCGGGCGCCGTTGGCGGGTTCTTCAACGGCAGCGTCGACGAGGTGGGCTACTTCAACGCGGTCATCGCACCCGAAGACGTGCTGACCGTCATGAACGAGGGTCTGGCGGAAGTGATGGGCGGTTCGCTGGTGGCGGTCAATCCGCAGCCCGCAAACGGCCAGACGGATGTCCCGAGAGACCCGGTGCTGCGTTGGGTACCTGGTGACTTTGCGGCTACGCACCAGGTCTATCTCAGCGACAATCTCAGCGACGTCAGCAGCGGGGCGGCAAGTGCCCTGGTGGCTGACGGGATCACCGAAGCGAGCGTAGCGCCCGGACGTCTGGCGTACGAGACGACCTACTACTGGCGGGTGGACGAGGTCAACGCGGCGCCCGACTTCAGTGTCTTCGAAGGCAGCGTCTGGAGCTTCACGGTCGAGCCCTTCGCCTACCCGGTCGAAGGCGTGATCGCCACGAGCAATGCGGTCTCGGGAGACGACGCGGGCCCCGAGAACACGGTCAACGGTTCGGGTCTGAACGCGGCGGGCGAGCACTCCATCGAGGCCGACGACATGTGGGTGACGACGCCGGGGCAGGAGGGCGTCTACATTCAATATGAGTTCGACCGTGTCTACAAGCTCCATGAGATGCGCATCTGGAACTACAACGTGCAGTTCGAAGCGATCCTGGGCTTTGGCCTCAAGGACGTCACGGTAGAGTATTCCGAGAACGGCGCCGACTGGACGAGCCTGGGCGATGCGGAATTGGCGCGGGGGACCGCCCGCCCGACCTATACCGCCAACACGACGGTGGACCTCCAGGGGGTGGCCGCCCGGTACATCCGTCTGAACGTCAACAGCGGGTGGGGCCAGTTGGGCCAGTACGGGCTCAGCGAGGTGCGTTTCTACTACCTGCCGGTGAATCCGCGCGAGCCGGAGCCGGCGGACGGGGCCGCCAACCTCGATCCCTCTGTGACATTGAGCTGGCGCGCCGGACGGCAGGCAGCCTCTCACGAAATCTACCTGGGGACGGATGCCAGCGATATGGCGATGGTCGATACCGTCGGCGAGGCGACCTATGTACCCGCCGATCTGGAGTTCGGAAACACCTACTACTGGCAGGTCGTCGAGGTCAACGAGGCCGAGACCCCCACAGCCTGGGCCGGCGGCGTCTGGAGCTTTTCCACGAAGGAATACGAGTGGATCGAAGGCTTCGAGACCTATGACGACGACATCGATGCCGGCACGACGATCTTCGATACCTGGATCGATGGCTGGGTGAACGAGACCGGTGCGACGGTCGGTTATTTCGATGCGCCGTTCGCTGAGAGAGGCATCGTTCACAGCGGCGGGCAATCCATGCCGCTACAGTATGACAACACCACTTCGCCGTTCTATTCCGAAACGCAGCGGACCTTCGATTCGCCTCAGGACTGGACCGGCTATGGCGCCGATACGCTGGTGGTCTACTTCCAAGGCGTGCCCGCGCCGTTCACCGAGCTGGCTTCGGGCACGATCCTGATGGGAGCGGCGGGGACGGATATCTGGAATGCGGCCGATCAGTTCCGCTTCGCCTACAAGGCTCTCAATGGTGACGGTTCGATCGTTGCGCGGGTCGAGAGCGTGGCGAACACCGACCCCTGGGCCAAGGGCGGCGTGATGATTCGCGAGACGCTGGAGGAAGGTTCGACCTTCGCGGCGGTCTATGCGACGCCGGGCAACGGGTGCCGCTATCAGGGACGCCTGACGACGGACGCGGCGGCGGTGAGTGACAGTTCCGTGGCGACGCCCGAGCAGATTGCGATGCGGGCGCCGTACTGGGTCAAGATCGAGCGCGTCGGCAACGCTTTTAATGGCTACTATTCCACGGACGGGGAGAACTGGACCGCCATGTCGTGGAACCCGCAGACGATCGCGATGGCGCCCAACGCCTACATCGGTCTGGCATTGACCAGCCACGCGGCGGGCGTCCTGGGGAGCGCGGAGTTCTCCGACATGGCGACGACCGGCAATGTCACGGGCCCGTGGACGGTGGCGACGATCGGTCCCGAGCAGCCCGAGGGCAACGGCGCCGGTTCGCTCTACGTGGCGCTGGAAGATGCGGCGGGCAAGAGCGCTACCGTGATCCATCCGGCCGGAGAGGGCGCTGTCCTGCTGGGCGGGTGGAACGAGTGGGCGATTCCGATGAGCGAATTCACCAGTGTCAATCTCGGTCGTGTGGAGGTGATGAAGATTGGCGTCGGCAACCCGGCCAGTCCCACCGCCGGCGGCACCGGCATCCTCTATATCGACGACATCGGCTATGGCAGTCCCGCTGCTCAATAGCCTTCGGTTGTAATCCGGCGTGAGCTGGAGTTGGCAGTATCCCACGAGGCCTGTCCTGGTGTTTATCGGGACAGGCCTCGTTCGTTGTCCTGCCCCCTTGCGATCCAGGGCTTTCGTGGCCCACCTGTCGTCGCCCAAGGTCCGAATTGGTTGCGGTTCTCTCCTGTGGTACGCCCATTCTGACCCCCGGTACAGCGAATTTTCGCGTCCCGGTGCCGTTGGCGAAAATTCGGTGAAAGTTCCCATGCTGGTTCGCTAAACCCGTTGGCTTGGCGGGCCGATACTCGGGGTGTGATTGGTTGGCCGGACGGTCGCTGCCGTCGGCCTGGTGCCGCGGGTCGGACGCCGCTGAGCAAGCATAACGGAGGATGGGTCCTAACCGAATTGGCCTGGTATGGCTGGGGTCGAGAGGCTCTCAGTCGGGCGGGAGGGTACTATCGTATTCGACGTGACATTGAAAGACTATCTCAAGGAGATCGACGAAGCTTCGCTGTTGACCTGCGAAGAAGAATACGATCTGGGCACGAAGGTCGTGGAGGACAACGACCCGTGGGCCCGCGAGATGCTGGTCCGCAGCAACCTGAGGCTGGTGGTGAACATCGCCAAGAAGTATGCCGGTCGGGGCATGAGTCTGGGCGACCTGATCGAAGAGGGCAACCTCGGTCTGATCAAGGCGGTGGACTACTTCGATCCCGAACGGGGCACGCGGTTCAGCACGTATGCCGCCTGGTGGATCAAGCAGAGCATCAAGCGTGCGTTGCTGGAGAACATCCAACCGGTGCATGTCCCGACGTACATGGTGACGCTGATCAACCAGTGGCGTCACACGGCTTCGGAGGCGGAGAGTCGTCTGGGGCGCAAGCTGGGCGTGGAAGAGATGGCGGCGTTGATGCACCTGCCGCTGCGCAAGGCCAAGGTGATCCATCGCATCGTCGAGGTGCTGGGCAGCGCGGGGGACAGCCTGAGCGGCGACGACTCGGACGAGGCGCACGCTCTGGAATCGACGCTCGAAGACGAGCACGCCGGTCGGCCGGAAGACCCGCTGGTCGAAGACGAAGAGACCGCCAAGGCGCTGCGGCTGCTCAATGAGATCGACCCGCGCGAAGCCGATGTGCTCAAGCTCCATTACGGCCTGGGCGGACGCCGGCCTCTGACGCTCAAGGAGATCGGCAAGAAGATGGGCCTGACCCGCGAACGGATTCGCCAGATCCGTCGCGACGCCCTGACCCGGCTCTATGAATACATGGAAGCGGGATAGGATCGGGGCGGTTTTGGGTTTACTCGTCGCCCGCGAGAAGGTACCATCGGCTCGTCGGGCGACGTGGCTGTCGCCGGGAAATCGGATCGACGGGCCCGCACGGCTCGTCCCTTTGGATTGCGAGGGAACGCATGGATTTAGCGCGGTACATCCGCGACATTCCCGACTGGCCCAAGCCGGGGATTCTGTTTCGTGACATCACACCTTTGCTGGCCAATCCGCAGGCGCTGCGGGCGGCGGTCGATGCCATGTGCGCTCCGTTCAAGGACACGGGGATCGCGCATGTGGCGGCAGTCGAGGCGCGGGGGTTCATTTTCGGTACCGCGGTAGCCGCCCGGCTCAACGCGGGGTTCGTGCCGATCCGCAAGAAGGGCAAGCTGCCTTTCGAGACCGAGAGCATCACTTACGATCTCGAATACGGCACCGACACGCTGGAGATTCATCGCGATGCGGTGCCGGGCGGGGCCAAGGTGCTCATGGTGGACGACCTGCTCGCCACCGGTGGCACGATGAAGGCGGCCTGCGACCTGATCGCAAAGGTGCAGGGCGAGATCGTGGGCATCACCTGCCTGATCGAACTGACCGAACTGCCCGGCCGCAAGATCCTCGCCCCCCACAACATCCACACCGTCATCTCCTACTGACGCGTTGGCAGCCCCTTGTCTCAGTCCTGCGCGGCGCGGAGGGCGAGGGCGAGGCGGTCGTGGCGCTGGTGGTCTTTTTCTATGCGGATGTCGGAGAACGCGCCGGTTTGTGCGAGCAGTTCGCGGATGGCGGGGCCCTGGGCGTAACCGATTTCGAGCATCAGGGCGCCGTCGGGTTTGAGGAAGCGGTCGATCTGCTCGCCGATGCGGCGGTAGACGTCGAGGCCATCTTCGCCTGCCAGGAGGGCGAGCTGCGGCTCGTAGTCTTTGACGTTCTTGTCCAGGGCCTCGTATTCGGCGGCGCTGACGTAGGGCGGGTTGCACACGATCAGGTCCCACTGCGTGACGTCCAGGTGCGGCAGGAGCGGGTCGAACAGGTCGCCCTGGAGGAGTTCGATGCGTTCGGCGAGGCAGTGCTTTTCGACGTTGCGGGCGGCGACCGCCAGGGCGTGGTCGGAGAGGTCGGTGGCGATCAGGCGCGCGGCGGGGAAACTCCTGGCGATGGCGATCGCGATGCAGCCGCAACCGGTGCAGAGATCGCAGACGTGCTGCTCGCCTTCGCGGGTGCGGAGGAACTCGACGGCGTGCTGAACGAGCAGTTCGGTTTCGAGGCGGGGGATGAGGCAGTCGGAAGTGACCTCGAACTCGAGCGAGTAGAACTCGGTCCTGCCGATCAGGTAGGCGACGGGTTCGTGCTGACCCGCTCGCTTGACGAGGTCGCGCAGACGGTCGAGGGCCTGCTGCTCGACGGGCTGGTCGAATCGGGCGTAGAGCTCGATGCGTTTGAGGTCCAGCACGTGGCTCAGCAGCATCTCGGCGCTGAGTCGCGGGGCATCGACCTCGTTCTTGGTCAGGTATTCGGTGATCCACGTCAGGAGTTTCTGAATGGTCCACTGGTTCATGCGTGCGGCCTCGCTACGAGCAGATCGTCCTCTCGCGCCACGCGAATGGCGAAATCGAACCGGTCGATGTCGAGTGACATTTCGCAGTCTTCGGGATGGAAGTGGGGCTGGGCGGGGTCGTAGAACTTGGCGACCTGGCCGCTGGCCTGTACGAGTTGTCGCAGGGCGTCGGTGTCGGGGTTGCGGCCTTCGAGCAGGTTCCGCAGGTACAGGGCGCAGAGTTCGTCTTCGTCGGTCCGCAGGTTGGCGTTCCAGCCCATGGCGACGAGGGTGACCAGGGGCGGATCGCTTTGCAGGATGGCGCGGGCGGTGGCCTGGGCGACGACGAAGGACGCGACGTAGATCTCGGAGGCGCCTGCTGCGGCGGTGACGCCCACGGTGCCGGCGCGGGTCGACTGGATGACGGTCTTGCCCTGGAGGTCGGCGCCGGTCATCTCGAAGGGGGAGTTGCCGAAGTCGAAGCCTTCGGGTCGGATGCCGTTGACCTCGCCCACGCACAGATCGCCCAGCCCTCGGGCCTTGAGGGCCAGGGCCTCGGGCGGTTCGGCGACCATGATGATCCGGCGCGCTCCGCGCGCGAACGCGACGGCGGCGGTGGTGAAGGCGCGGAAGACATCCACGATCACCACGGTGCCCTGCGCCCGGCGGGCGCCTTCCAGCAGACTTTCGATCCTGATTTCCATATTATCCTATCCTGATCCCGGCGTCGGGGCAGAGGATACCGTACGCCCCATCTGACGGCAAGGTCTATCTAACTCTCTGCTGGTTAAAAGGTTGCGGTTCTTCTCCGCCACCCGGAAACTGGGTTGTCTGGCATACCTGTTGCGCCGATGGGTTATCAGTGGGCGAGCGTTGGCGGGGGCATGGGGGTGTGGTATGCTGGGGCGGGGTGCGGTGGGGGGATGGAATCCGGGAGAATTGGGTTTGGGAATGGGAGGATAGCATGGTTGTGTTGGGGAAACGTGGTGGCAGGTGGGGGCGGGTGATGTGGATTGTGGTGGTGTTGCTGGTCGGGCAGGCGTGTGCGGCGGGGGAGTCGGCGGGTTCGGTTTATGCGCGGGTAGAGGGGGCGGAGGCGGGGGCGGTGATCGAGTTGCCGAGCGGGGAGTTCGAGCTGGATCGACCTATCGTGATCGAGAAGCCTCTGGTGCTGGTGGGGCAGAGGAAAGACAGAACGGTGCTGCGGTCGACGGCGCGGGAAGGTGGTGTGATGCTGATCGTTCGGAACGTGTCGGGGGTGCGTTTGGCGCGGTTTACGCTGGACGGCGCGAACAATCGGCAGCTTTCGCAGGGGATCGTCATTTCCGAGGGCAGCGGGCATCGGCTCGAGGATCTGTGCATCCGCGACATCCCGGGCTCGGGGGGTTTTGGTCCGCACGGGATCTACGCGAGCGGCAACGTGACGGACAGTGTCTTTGCCCGCCTGGAGATTCGCAACATCGGCGCAGACTCCGAGTGGGGGGCGGGGATTCGGATCGGCAAGGGCGGACGCGGCAATGCGATCGAGGACAACGAGCTGAGCCACTTCGGGCGGGGCGGGATCCTGACCACGCACGGCAGCACGGATACGCGGATCGTGCGGAACCGGGTTCGGGATTTCGGGCTGGCGGGGCCGGGGCTGGGCATCGAGGTCTGGGGCAGCGGGCAGCGCGTCATCATCGAGGACAACACGGTCGACCATTGGATCAGTCTGGACGGGCAGGAAGACGCGGCGGTGCGACGCAACAGGATTACCGGCGCCGAAGACCCGAATCGCATTGGCAGCTATGTCCTCGAACTGGTCAACAGTCGGCGTGTGGTCATGACCGACAACGTCGCATCCGGGGGCAACCAGATCGGCATCTCCGTCTCGAATCGTGCCCGCAAGGATTTGGCGTACTGGGCCCGCAATCGGCTGGTCGGCTGCGAGACCTGGGGCGCGCAGATCCAGGGCGAGGAGGGCGGCGCGCATCGCATGTACTTCTATCGCAACGTCTTCGAGCAGACGCACCGGTCCGAGCGGTCGCTGTATCCCAGCGATGCGGGACATGGTTTTCGATTCAACGGCAACGCCTTCCAGATGGTGCTGCACGCCAATCGGATGGTCGACAACGAGGGGGCGGGTATTCAACTGGGCGGATCGAACCTGGAGCGTCTCAGCTTCATCGAGAATGTCATCCAGAACAACAAGGGACCGGCGGTGATCCGGCCTTCGGGGGGCGAGCAGGTTCTCTGGCAGGAGAACGCGGTTTCCGGGAACCAGGGGGGTGATCGTGTCGGCGCCAGCAGAGGCTTCGATGGGGGCGTTGCGGCGAAACTCTCCATCGAAGTGCCCGCCGATGCCAGGACGGGCAGACCGGTTACCCTTACGTTGAGAGGTTTCGATCCCGATCGGTTCACGGAGGTTCTGTGGGACTTGGGGCAGGGCATTCCGCGCACGGGGCGTGTCGTCGAGCACGTCTACGATCGGGCAGGCCGATACCGCGTCGCTGCCATTGCTTGGACTACAGACGGGCGAGCGATTCTCGCGGAAGCCGACCTGACCGTCAGCGACTGAGGGCGTCCGTCGTATGTGAGCGGAGGCGTGGAGAGTTATCAGTAATGCAATGGTTATAGGCTGTGGTTCGTGAATAATTGGTGAAGTCTACGAGGTCAGACGTGCCAGGTTCGAGTCAGGCGGCGTGTGAGAGGTGGTGATTGACGGTCTGCAAGCTGCTCATGCAGGGATAACGCGGGAGGTGGTCAGTATCTGGATTGTACGCGTCGGAGAAGCGGCTCCCCGGTTCGTCGCCGCGTATCCTGGAGAGAAGCGATGAGATTCAGGCCCTTAGATACGGTTGTTTTGAGCAGGGACGTACCGGAGTGCGAATTGCAGAAAGGGGATCTCGGGGCTGTTGTCGAGGTCTATGAACCGGATGGCCTGGAAGTCGAATTCGTGACAGCAGCGGGAAAGACGGAGGTTTTGGTCACATTGGCGGAAGCGGATGTACGTCACGTCGGTGATCCAGTGGCGTAGGATTGGTATGGGCGAACGCGTTAGCCATTCCATGTGGGTATTCGCGGGGGCTGTCCTTGTCAGAGATAGCGGGCGATATCGAGGGCGGTGTGGAAGACGCCGAGTATCTCGATCAAGTCGTCCGTGCGGATGAGGTAGGCGATGCGGTAATGCCCGAAAAGGAGAATCCGAATCTCCCCTTCCGGCTCATGGCGATGTGCATGGCCCAGACGTGGGAAGCGGCGCAGCAACTGGGCCTTCTCGTAGATCGAGGTGACGACACGGTGTGCCGCCTGTGGATTGTGTTGGGCGATGTAGCGGTAAATGTCCTCAAGCCAGACGGCGGCCTCTTCGGTCCATCTCAACTCTGCCATAGTCGGATTCGCTTGCCCATTTCTTCGTTGGAGATCACACGGGCGTTGCGGACGTCGGACAGACCGCGTTCGACCATGCGTTCGAACGCCAGCTCGCGCAGGATTTCATCGTAGGACGAATCGTCCGGCTGTGTCTCCAGCAACTCTCTGATCTTCTCTTTGGCGGTCATGGTTTCACGCTCCACTGCAACTGACGCCCCTCAGTATACCGTTTTGTGCTCTCGCCATCAACAGCCACCGTGGAGAAACGCGGTTTTCGGTACCCCACACGGCTGAACGGACGTGCCTGTGCATTCGGTCAGATGTAGACCTTGTCCATCATGCGGGGGAAGGGGATGCACTGGCGGATGTGCTTTTCGGCGGTGATCCAGGCGAGGGTTCGTTCGACGCCGAGTCCGAAGCCGCCGTGAGGGACGGAGCCGTACTTGCGGAGGTCGAGGTACCAATCGTAGGTTTCGGGGTTGAGGCCCTGTTCGTGGACGCGGGCGAGCAGGCGGTCGTAGTCGTCTTCGCGGACGGATCCTCCGATGATCTCGCCGAAACCGGCGGGGGCGAGCATGTCGAAGTTCTCCACGACCTTCTCGTTGGCGCGGTCGGTCTTCATGTAGAAGGCCTTGGCTTCGCGCGGATAGTGGGTCACGAAGACGGGTTTGTCGTGCATGCGGGAGATGATCGTCTCGTCGGAACCGCCCAGGTCCTTGCCCCAGGTGAACTCGGCGGCGAGTTGGGCGTGTTTGGGGTTGTTCTCGATCTTCGTTTCGGTCTCGGCCAGGGCGCTTCGCAGGTCGATCAGCTCGGCCGCGATCTTGTCCTTCTGCCACTGCTTGAGCTGGCCACCTTGCTGGGTTTCCAGTTCGGCGATGCGCGATTCGATGCGGACCTTCTCGGTTTGAAGCTCGGCCAGGTCCTTCGCCATGAACTCGACCGTCTTTGGGCCCTTGAGGATTTCGACGGCTTCGCTGTAGGTCAAGCGGTAGAAGGGGGGCTTGATCTTTTCGAGCAGGGGGATATCGGCTTCGAGCGCCTCCAACTCGCTGCGGTTGTCCTCCAGGACGCGGGTGACGATGTAGGAGACGAAATTCTCGGCCAGTTCGAGGAGGCCGGGAAGGTCGATGAAGGCGACCTCGGGCTCGACCATCCAGAACTCGGTGAGGTGCCGGCGGGTCTTGCTCTTCTCGGCGCGGAAGGTGGGTCCGAAGCAATAGACGCGACCGAAGCTCATCGCGGCAGATTCGAGGTAGAGCTGGCCGGTCTGGGTCAGGTGCAGCGGGCTGCCGAAGTAGTCCACCTCGAAGAGCGAGGTCTGGTCTTCGCCGACGACGGTGGTGAAGATGGGGGTGTCGACGAGGGTGAAGCCGTTATCGTTGAAGAAGCGGCGGATCGCATCGACGACGGTGTGACGGACCTTGCCGATGCACCATTGGCGCTGGGAGCGGAAATGCAGGTGGCGGTGGCGCATGAGGAAATCGACGCCGTGGGCCTTGGGCGTGATGGGATAGCCCTCGGCGGGCGAGATGACCCGGGCGTCGGTTACGGCCAGTTCGTGGCCTCCGACACTGCGGGCGTCGGCGCGGACGATTCCGGTGACGCTCAGCGAGGATTCCTGGCCCAGGTGCTTGAGGCGGTCGAACAGCTCTTCGGGGACGTTGGCCTTTTCGACGATGCATTGGCAGAGGCCGGTGCCGTCGCGGAGGATGACGAACTGAATCTTGCCGCTGGCGCGGCTGTTGTAGACCCAGCCGTGGAGGGTGACTTCCTTGCCGATGTGGTGCTTCAACTGATCGATGTATACGTTGTTTGTGTCGCCCATGGTCTTCTCCTCGCGCCGGTTGATGGCCGTCCGACGCCGGTTCCGTTGCCGGCTCGTGTCGTGGAGAAGACTATACAACGAGAGCGACGCCGCGAAAAGGGGGCTTTGAAGATATCCCGCCCTTTGTGGTGTTGCCGGGAGCATTGTTCTCTGTGAGTTGAATATGCCCTTACGGGCACACTACGAACGACGAAAGCGCGGGGTCGGAGGTTGAAGAGCGGTAGGGTGGGCGGTAAGATGGCGGGCATGCAAACGCACGACAAATATACGGTAGGTCTGATCCAGATGGCGACGACGTCGGAGGCGGATGAGAATCTGGCGCGGGCGGCGGAGCTGGTCGAGCGGGCGGCGGGCGACGGGGCGTCGGTGATCTGCCTGCCCGAATTGTTCCGATCGCCTTATTTCTGCCAACGGGAGGATGCGGCGCTGTTCGATCTGGCGGAGCCGATCCCGGGGCCTTCCACGGAGGTGCTGGGCAGGATTGCCCAATCGCGGCAGGTGACAGTGATTGCATCGCTTTTCGAGCGGCGTGCGGCGGGGCTCTACCACAACAGCGTGGTGGCGCTCGACGCCCAGGGGCAGATTGCGGGAATCTATCGCAAGATGCACATTCCGGACGATCCGGGCTATTACGAGAAGTTTTACTTCACGCCGGGTGATCTCGGGTTCAAGACGTTCGATACGCCGGTAGGGCGGATCGGGACGCTGATCTGCTGGGACCAGTGGTATCCGGAGGCGGCACGGCTCACCGCTTTGCAGGGGGCCGACATCCTGTTCTATCCGACGGCGATCGGCTGGCATCCGCACGAGAAGGACACGTTCGGGGCCTCGCAGCAGGACGCCTGGCGGACGATCCAGCGGGCCCACGCGATTGCCAACGGCGTTTACGTGGCAGCGGTCAATCGCATCGGGCTGGAGAAGACAGCGGAGGATGCGGCGGGCATCGAATTCTGGGGCACGACGTTTTTGTGCGATCCGTTCGGGGTGGTGGTGGCACAGGCGGATTCCAGTCGCGAGCAGGTGGTGCTGGGCGAGGTGGACCGGGGGCGGATCGAGGACGTGCGACGGAACTGGCCTTTCCTGCGGGACCGGCGGATCGACGCGTATGGGCGGATGACGGAAAGGTTTATCGATAAGACATGACGACGTCGAAGAAGGACACGCCGGCTGCGAACGGATTCGCCATGCCCGCCGAGTGGGAGCGGCACGAAGCGACGTGGCTGGCCTGGCCTCACAACCGCACGGACTGGCCCGGCAAGATCGCGCCGATCCATTGGGTGTATGGGGAGATCGTTCGCAAGATTGCGCCGGGTGAGAGGGTGCGGATTCTCGTCAACTCCGAGGAGCACGAGACTCGGGTGCGGCGGATCTTGAAACGCGTGGGGGTGGATCTGGGTCGCGTCGAGTTTTTCCGCTTCGAGACGAATCGGGGGTGGACGCGGGATTTCGGACCGATCTTCGTCCGCCGGGACGAACCGCGGGAGGTGGCCATCGCGCGGTTCCGCTTCAACGCGTGGGCGAAGTATCCGGATTGGGAACTCGACAGCGGGATCGCGGAGCGAGTGGGCGAGACGATGGGCAGGCGGATCTTTCGCGTGCAGCACGAGGGTGAGGACGTCGTGCTCGAGGGCGGAGCGATCGACGTCAACGGGCGTGGGACGTTGCTGACGACGGAGGAATGCCTGCTGGACGAGAAGGTGCAGGTGCGCAATCCGAAGCTGGGCCGGGGTGATATCGAGCGGGTTTGTCGGGACTATCTGGGTGCGGGCCATGTGCTATGGCTGGCGCGCGGGATTGTGGGCGACGATACGCACGGGCATGTCGACGATCTGTGCCGGTTCGTTTCGCCGACGACGGTGGTGTTGTGCGAGGAGCCGAACGCGGGCGACGAGAACCATCGGATTCTGGAGGAGAATCGCGAGCGGCTGGAGGGCTATCGGCTCCAGGATGGTTCGCGGATCGAGGTGGTGCGTCTGCCGATGCCCGAGCCACTCTATCTGGATGGGCAACGGCTTCCGGCCAGTTATGCGAATTTCTACATCGCCAACGATGCGGTGCTGGTGCCGACGTTCAACGATCCGAACGATCGGATGGCCCTGGGGATTCTGGCCGAGCTGTTTGGCGACCGTCCGGTGGTGGGTATTCACGCCGTCGACCTGGTCTGGGGCCTTGGCACCCTCCACTGCCTGACCCAGCAGGAACCCGCCCTGTAGGACGAGTGTGTCCGCTCGTGTTGCATGTGGCAGCCTAAATCGCAGCTTGGGGACGGCGAATGCGAATGCCGCGGATGTGGCGTCGCGGCCAGCGCTTTCAGCCATCCCCAAGCCCTCCGGGCTTGGGGATGCCACCCCGGCCCGTCAGCGCCTAGAAAACACCGATGCCCCAATATCTCAACAGACACAACGCCGAGGCGTTTGAGGCTGCCACCCGGCTTACGGTTGGCGTAGGGTTCGGTTGCCGATATAATCGGCGCGTCATGACGAATCCGGAGATAGGTGTGTGAACGCGCGGCAGGTACAGATCGAGATATTCAAGAAGATGTCGGCGGCCGAGAAGGTGAAACTCTCGATGCGGCTGTACTGGTCGGCCCGTCGGCTCGAGACTGCGGCGCCAGTATCCTGACTGGACCGAGGAGCAGGTCCAGAGCAAAGTCACGGAGATCTTCACGAATGCCTGAACCTGATCCATTCCTCGTATTTGTCGGACCGCTCAACGGCGCCGGGATTTCGTATATGGTCACCGGATCGATTGCAGGGAGCTGAAGGCCCGAAACGATCAACTCGGATTGACGCCGTTCTGGGCGAAGGTGTCGGGGGAATCGCAAGCGTAATTGATGCTTTCGCAGCGAAAGAAAGGAAGAGCATCGTGATAGGTAAGAGACAGGTCTTCATCGCCTTGCTGGGGCTTGGCCTATGCGGCGTAGCGCCGGGGGCGGTGCGGTGGGATGTGGAGGGGTTGTCGGGGGCGCCTCGGGTGTGGGCGGACCCGAATCGGAGCGTGGAGGGGGTGGAGGCGATCTTCTACGAGGGGCTCGGCTGGAAGGGGGAGGCGACGCGGGTGTTTGCGTATTACGGTGCGCCTGAGGTCGAGCCCGGCGAGCAGGTTCCGGCGATGGTGCTGGTGCACGGGGGCGGGGGCTCGGCGTTCGTTCCATGGGTGAAGCTGTGGGTCGAGCGGGGCTACGCGGCGATTGCGATGGACACCTGCGGCTGTATCAGCAGCGGGGGCTATCGGAACCATCCGCGTCACGAGCGGGGTGGGCCGCCCGGCTGGGGCGGGTTCGATCAGCTCGACTGGCCCGTCGAGGACCAGTGGACGTATCATGCGGTGGCCGATGTGATTCTGGGGCACTCGCTGATCCGGTCGATGCCCGAAGTGGATGCCGAGCGGACGGGGATCACCGGGATTTCGTGGGGCGGATACCTGACCTGCATCGTGGCGGGTGTAGACGGGCGATTCAAGTTCGCGGCGCCGGTTTATGGGTGCGGGTTCCTGGGCGACAACTCGACCTGGCTGGGCACGTTCGAGAACCTGGGCGAGGCGAAGGCGAGGCTCTGGCTAAACCAGTGGGACCCATCGCAGTATCTGCCCGAGGCGCGGATGCCGATGCTGTGGGTGACGGGGACGAACGATTTCGCGTATCCGATGGATTCGCTCCAGAAGTCGTATCGATTGCCGGCGTCGGCGCGGACGCTGTGCCTGCGGGTGCGGATGGCCCACGCCCATGGCGGGCCAGGGGAGCATCCGGAGGAGATTCGGGCGATGGCGGATGCGATCCTGAAGGACGGCGCGCCTCTGGCTCGCGTGACCAGTACGGGCCGGCACGGTCGGGAGGTGTGGACCACATTCACGAGCGAGGCGCCGATCGTCAAGGCGGAGCTGAACTACACGACGGATACGGGAAAATGGCAGGATCGAAACTGGCAGACGATCCCGGCGAGGCTCGATCTCGGCAAGGCATCGGCGGTCCTGCCCGAGGAGGTTAGCGTCTATTACTTCAACCTGATCGACGAACGCGACCTGGTGGTCAGCAGTGAACACGAGGAACTGCCGGCGGTCCCGTAAGGGCGAATGATGATTCGCCCCTACCACGCACATCTGGCGTCAGGGTTGTTTGGGCATGATCAGGGCGGCGACGAGGTAGGTGATCGCTATGGGGACGATGGCGGTGGCGATGCAGAGGAAGACCACGATCAGGCGGATCAGCGTGGGGTCGAGGTCGTAGGTTTCGCCGATGCCGCCGCAGACGCCGAAGAGCTTCTTGTCCGTGTTCGAAAGATGCAGCCGTTTCATTCCGCTCCTTTCTCGGTCGTGTGCATTTCGTTCACCCATCTATACGTCGTTGGCGTCGGCGGGTTTCGTCGTTCTTAGGCCGCCGGAGCGGCATCGATTGCGGCCAGTTCTTCCTCGCTGGTGGGGTACAGGAAGCCCACCGTCAGTGCCAGCGCCCCGACGATGACCGCCGCGAAGGCGATTCGCCTGCGCCGTGGCCGTCCGACGTTGTCCGGTTGCAGTTTGTCGTGTTGCATTGCTTCGAACTCCCAGGGCCCCTCCAACCCAGATGTGCGGGAAGCGGGCTTTCTCAATCGAATGCGATCATCCTACGGAATGTTGGCATCCCTCTGCTCGAGTGTAATACAGCGGTCCCCATAGATGGCTTTGAGTTCGTTCGTGATAGCGTCTTTCGCGTTGTTGCCGGGTGGTGCCGGCGCGGGAGGGATCCAGATGGGCCAGTCGTCACCATCTTCGAACTGGTCCCGGCCGTGCTCGTCAGTTTCGTTTCTGCCGGCAGAATACAGCTCGAAGGCGTCGCCTCTTCGGCGATAGATGAACGGGCCTTCGTTCAGTGGGTCGGTCAGGATCGGTTGGCGCACAGACGCGGCAATCTCATTCAGACCTTCGGGCCAATGACGGGTCTTGGTGTGATGGCGTTTGAGGGCGATGATGATGCGAAGCCCTCGGGCCAGGGCCATGGTTTGAAAGTGGCTCTGGGCAGCCTTGTCCTCCGCTGCGGATTCGTCGAGCAGTCCCCCGGTGGCCTTGTTGAACCGGTATGCGTAGAAGCGATACTTGATACGATCGGCGGGACTCCACTGCTCGGTCATCTTCTGCGTCGGGAGATCCTCGGCCACGCGGATGTCACCCAGGTTCTCTGCCCATGCATCGGCGATCGGCAGGGGCATGGCTTCCATCTTCTTCAGGTCAGCCTCGGTCGGGTCCTCGGTTGCTGCGAAACGAATCAGACGTTTGAGTCCGATGTTCTGAATGCGACCGGCGACGATGAAATCCAGGAGCGTGGGACGCTGTCGCAGGTGATGTCCCATTTGGAGGATGCATCGCCACTTGGCCATTGCATCGTCGATGCGTCCCTCTGCGACGTTATTGTTGGCGGCAAGGCCCAGCAGGAAGGCCCACTGCCGCATCGATGAATAGTCCACGCTGTCCAGTATCGCTGCGATATCCGCGGTCAGCGGGAATCGACATTCCTCCAGGGCGGATGCCTCTATGAGCTTATCGATGATATACCGGTGTTCTTCGACGAAGCGAGCGAGTTCGGGGGCGTCCTCTCGGCGCCAGGGTTGGTAGAGCCTCCGGTTGAAGAGCGGCCCATTCAGAGACTCCGGGCGAGAATCGGAAAGAGATGTTGCGCGAGAATCTTGAAACAACTCGCGATAGATGATCGCGGCGTCCTGGCTGTCCGGGATGTCTCTGGCGGCTTCGATGTCGGCCAGTCGCTCATCGGCAGAACGGCGATCCCCGAGCCGCCAGAGCCCGAAGATCGACACCGATATCAGAACAACCAGCACGAACCCGACGCGATTGCCCCTGGTGACGTTCGAGTGTCGTCGCTTCTCCGTCATCTCTTCTTCCCTTCGCTCTGTCCCTTTCATGATGTACGAGATGCGTGCCTTCTCCGATCGAGTCTCCTGTCAAGCGGGCCTACGGAGCGTTGGCATCCGCTTGCAGGCGTGTGATGTAGTCTTCGCCGTAGATGGCTTTGAGTTCTTCCATGAGGGCCTCCTTGGATTTGGGGCGACGGGACCTCGGGGGGCGCAGGGGCCAGATCAGGACGTCGTCGTGGAAGGTCTCCGGAGGGGAGGACTCGGCGTCCGTGATGCGGTTGAGGCCCGTGCTGTAGAGACTGAAGCTGTCGTCGACGGGGGCATACACGAACGCGCCTCCGTTGGCGGGGTCGACGAAGGCTTCGGGCGGGACATGCTTCGATATTTCGTCGAGGGACGAGGGCCACGTGTTGTGCTCGTCTCGGTAACGGCGCAGAGCCAGGACCAGCCATGTCCCGCGCCGCTCGGCGAGGAGCGAGCTGTGGAATCGGCGCAGTTCGGCGTATTCGTCCGGGCGATAGAAGGCTGTCTCGGCAAACCACCGGTAGAAGTTGCCCATGGCCCTGCAAAACTCGGTCCAACTCGCGCCCGATTCCCGGTCATCCGGTGGCAGCCGATTCGGCTCAAGCAGGTAATGCAGGCTGGAGAAGTAATCCTCAGCGATGTCGTGCAGGCCCTTGGGTTCGAGCGGCATGTTCATTGGCCAGTACGGGCGAAGCCAACGGATGTCTTGTGGCGGATCGTCGGGAGACAATGGGAGCTGGCTCGAAAAGCGCACCTCTCCTTCCGGATTCACCTCATAGACTCTCGCGAGGAGGTTCATGTACCGAAGCTTCTCCGCTCGAAAGAGAGCGGTGGCTTCGGCGGGCCAATCGTCGTCGGTTTTGGGCAGACGCTCGGCGATCCGGGCGATGTCCCGGTTGGAGAGGGCGTGTTGGACCAGAGCGCGGCGGATCAGCCGGAGAGCCCGGGTTTCATAGCCATGACCGATCCGAAAATCCAAGGGTTGCACCTGCCGTCGCAGATCGTGCGCTATTTCGAGGGCGCAGAAGTACCTGGTGACGGTTTGCTCGAATTGTCCTTCGCCCAGGTCGCGATTGGCGGACATGGTGAGAAGCTGGAAGGCGCACCGCAAGGGTTTGTACGGAACCGTGAACTCGTCGTAGGCATACCGCTGCAACGGCCAGCGGAATGGGCCTCTGACAGCCGCGAGGGCGAGTTCGTCCACGGCCCAGGCGTAGTCGTCCAGTTGTCGCGACGCCTCGGGGTATTCGGCACGTGTCCAGGCATCCTCGTACAACACGTCGTTATCGACAAAGAGGGTCGGCTGGTCATTCGCGTCCAGCCGAGCGAACAAGGGGGCACAGCGGATGGCTGCATTCTCTTCGTCAGGTACTGCTCGCTCGGCTTCCAGGGCGTCGAATTCGGCATCGAAGCGGTAGGGCTTCCACTGTTTGCCGTCGCCTAGCGGCCAGACGGTCGCAAGACTCACGGTCAGAGTCAGGAGAATGGGCATACCGGCGCTGAGCCAGCCGAGGAATCCTTCGAGACGCTTCTTGCCCGCGAAGCCTGCCACGGGCGAGACGATGCCGGGGGCCAGAAAGATGATACCGACGAGAATGCCGATCCAGGAGAGGTAACCGACGGCGATGGCGGTCAGGAAGATCGGAAGAAGGACGCACGCGGCGATCAGGGAGACCACGCGCGCAACCGCCTTCGTCTTCCGTTTGCGTCGGCTGCGTTTGTCCTCGTTCTCTGCTCGGTCCTCGGCACGCATCTCTTTGGTCCTCCGGTTTGTCCCCTGGTATAGAGATGCGCGGGAGGGCGGTTTTCTTCAAAGGAATTCCTGATTGTTGGGGGTCAGAGGCGCGGCAGGTCGCGGGGAAAAGTGCGGAGTTGGTTGGTGGGGACGCGGGTACGTTCCATTGGGCCTTGTAGCTGTCAAGCGGTACGAAACTGGATGGAGGCCAACTCCTCGGCGGAGGCACGTGCGGAAATGCCGAGGAATTCCACACCCACCACGCGGTCATTTTCGTCATAGTCCAGGATGACGCCGGGCTCGACTTCCTCGGATTCCACGATCCGGCTCTCGTCGAGGCGGAAATACAGAGCGTCGTTCTCTCTGTCTACGCTAATCCTCATGCGATTGCCTCCGAAGACGCCGGTCGAAGAATGCGGTCACGACCCGATGGGGCTCAACCCGGGTATTGACGATCACGCGAAGCCATCTCTTGTCGTACTGATCGATACGCTTGACGAAGTGCGTCGTCCCATCCGGTTTTTCTTCAATGCGGTTCGCAGACGCAATGGTCTGGTCGACCCATTCTTGACGAATGTTCCTTTCATCCAGCATCTGTTTGAAATACCTAGTCCAATCCATAGGGCCATCATAGCCCATCGCCCGCTTCACGCAATTTGCAAGGCGAGTCCTCTTGCACCTTACACGTCCAGTCGGTCGCGGAGGTAGGTGCGGAGTTGGTCGGTGGGGATGCGGGTCTGCTCCATCGAGTCGCGCTCGCGGACGGTGACGGATCGGTCTTCGAGGGTCTGTCCGTCGATGGTGATGCAGAAGGGCGTCCCCGCCTCGTCCTGGCGGCGGTACCGGCGTCCGACGGCGCCCTTCTCGTCGTAGAAACAGGTGAAGTACTTCTTCAGGTCGTTGGCGATGTTGTGGGCGATCTCGGGCATGCCGTCTTTTTTGACCAGCGGGAAGACCGCCGCCTTGGTCGGCGCCAGGGACGGATGGAAGCGGAGCAGGTTGCGGGTTTCGCCCTTGACCTCTTCCTCGTCGTAGGCGTCGACGAGAAAGGCCAGGGTGCTGCGGTCGATGCCAGCGCTGGGTTCGATCACGTAGGGGATGTAGCGCTGCTGCTTCTGATCGTCGAAGAAGGACAGCGGGCCCTTGTGGTAGTCTTCGGGTTCGTCGGGCAGCTTGACCTTGGTGAGGTCGCGGTTGTTCTCGTACCACGAGGTGGTGCTGCGCATGCCGCGCTGGTGCTGGCGCAGATCGAAGTCGGTGCGATTGGCGATGCCTTCGAGTTCCTGCCAGTCGCCCGAGCCGAAGGGGAATCTGTACTCGACGTCGACACAGGCCTTGGCGTAGTGGGCCAACTCGTCGGGGTCGTGGTCGCGGAAGCGCAGGTTCTCTTTCTTGATGCCATGATCGGTGTACCAGGCGAAGCGGGCGGCCTTCCACTGTTCATACCACTGTTCATCGGTCCCCGGCTCGCAGAAGAACTCGACCTCGGCCTGCTCGAACTCGCGGGTGCGGAAGATGAAGGCCTTGGTGGTCACCTCGTTGCGGAAGCTCTTGCCGATCTGGGCGATGCCGAAGGGGACCTTGACGCGGGTGGAATCGAGGACGTTGCGGAAGTTGGCAAAGATGCCCTGGGCGGTTTCGGGGCGGAGGTACATCGTCATCGAGTCCTCGGCGTTGGCGCCCATCTGGGTTTCGAACATCAGCTTGAAGGGCATCGGCGGGGTGAACTGGCCGACGGCGCCGCAGTTCGGGCAGACCTTGTTGCTCAGGTCGTGCGGCTGGCCCTCGGCGGTGTCGATGGCGACGTGCTCGGTGTGCTCGGCGGCGTGGTTGCCGTCTTTGTCCTGGAGGTGGTCGACGCGGGTGCGCGTGTTGCACTTTCTGCACTCGCTGATCAGGTCGGCGAACTTGTCGGCGTGGCCCGAGGCCTTCCAAACCAGCGGGTGCATGAGGATGCTGCAATCGAGGCCGACGACGTCGTCGCGCATCTGGACGACGTGTTTCCACCAGGCCCGCTTGACGTTGTTCTTGAGTTCGACGCCGAGGGGCCCGTAATCGTAGCAACTGGCCAGCCCGCCGTAGATCTCGCTGGATTGAAAGATGAAGCCCCTTCTCTTGCACAGCGATACGATATCGTCGAGTTTTGCCAGTTTCGCCATTTTTACACTCCAGAGGTTCGGATGTCGTCGGTTCTCCCGTTGGCCTGAGGTGCTGCAATCGAGGTCTCAGCGCCCGGCAAACGGGCAAAACCCAATAGTATAGGCACCCGCAGGCAGATTACAAGCGCGGAGACGGCGCGGCGTCCGGCCGGTCGGGCCGGCGGGTCGCCGATGGCTTGGCGGGGTGCGTCGGGGGCTCGGCGGACCCAGCAAAAGGCTTGGAAATCGTTTGGAATACTCCTTGGTTTTTATATGGTTTGGATATTGAAGGCGCCCTTTAGGCATTTCACCGGCGAGACCCGGTGGGGGGCCTGTATTTGCGGAGACAGCGGTATGAACGGGATGGAAGGCATTGGGAGTGCTGAGCTTCTACGCTCATTTTCGAGCCATTCGGCTGGGAAGGGGCGGAAACAGGTCGGTATGGAGGGGGCGTTGTCGCTGTCCAGGAGGTTCCTCAGTGCAGCGCTCGGCGAGACCGGCTTTGTCGATATCCAGGCCAGCAGCATCGAGAGCATCGAACGGTTCGTACAGCAGTGTACGGCCGAGCCCGAGGAGATAAAGGTCGAACTCGACCCCTGCATGGCGGCCGATTTGACGGGCTACGTGGGGGGCGAGATCCAGGGCGAGGTCAACCTGGTCCTGCGAATCCTGGCCCGGGTGGATCCCGAGCGGGTCGGCCGGCTCTTGAGGTGATCTGGTGCTCTGAGTCCCCGGTCGTCTTTGCGCTGCGCCGAGACCACCTCAGGGGCGAACCGTCCGGGACCGGATGCGGATCGGGGTGTTGGCGAGCGGAAGGGTGAGGCTGGTGGTCCATTGGGACGGGCCGGCTTCGAGAGAACGAGGGAAACCGTAGGTGGTTCCGCCCGCCCGGCAGAAGACGGGGCTGAGGGCGAGCTGCTCCTCGGTGACGTAGCGACCCGCGATGGTGGCCAGATACCAGTGCCAGGGGAAGCGGTGGCCTCGGATGCCAGGGTTGAGGGCGGTGAGGTCCACGTTGTGGGCGCCGGCCAACACGTTTTCGGTGAGGTTGAGCCAGTCGCGGGTGAAATAGTGATCGGCCCAGCAGCGCTGGGGGCAGGTCTGTGCGAGACGGGCGAGGGCCTTTTCGTCCCAGCCATCGGGGACATAGGCGTCGAGAAAGGTGAGGTGGATCTCGGCATTGGTCTTCTGCGCGATGACTTCGGCGGCGGCATTGACGACCCACGCTCCGGCCGAGTGTCCGATGAGGTGTACGTGCCGCCAGTCGGGCGAGAGGGCGACGATCGTGTCGCCCAGCCAGGGCCCGGTTCTGTCACGGCCTATCGCAGCACTGAAGGACGGCCTCAGATGCTTGGCCTGCGGCCGCCAGTCATACCATCCACACCGCCATTGGCGGGGATCCACGCGCTTCGCGATCGCGGTTGCCATCTGCGCGGGCCAGGTCCTCTTTTCGTACCAGCCATGGGTGACGATCACCAGGTTGGGCTCGGCACACGTGAGACCGTCCACTGCGAGGCGGACCCCTGCGGTATTCGGATCGGAGTCGACCAGATAGAGGACGGCCTCCGAATCGACAGTCTGGCCAGGCGGTTCGGCGAGGGCAGGATGGCACAGCGAGAGGATGGCCCCTACGAGCACCGTGGCGACAAGCAGGTGAGGGGGACGCCGAAGCCTACAGGGCATGGCGGAGGAGATCGATGATTTCCTGGACAAGGTCGGCGTGGCGCTGCTCGTCTGCGGCCATGGAGGCGAAGGCGGTCTTGATCTTCTGAGGCTCCACCTTCGGGCTGGCGGCGATCCGGTTGTAGAGATCGTGGGCGGACAGTTCGAACGATTTCATCGTTTCGAACTCGCGGAGGATGTGGTCCTTGGGTTGGCTATCGGTTTTTGCCATATTCCTTGACCAGGGCGTGAAGGATCTTCTTGTGCTTTTTGGTCTCTTCGATCATCACGGTGAGACGCAGCTTGATCTGGTGGAAGGTGTCGTCATCCAGTTCCTTCGGCCAGCGCGTGCGATCCATGTATTCTTCATAGACGCCTGAACTGATCTCGTCTTCCATGTTCAGGGCGGAGGCGAGCATGCCGTCGATGGTCTGGTGTTCGGCGGCGCCCGAACCACCGATGGCGAGATTGTCTGTCGTCGTGCTCATAGAGCAGAAGATAGAGGGCACGACGCGGCGTGTCAATTCTCCATTTGCGCGAAATATGCCAAACTTATCAGACGCGGGCACCGAGGGCTGTGAGGCGGTGCGGGGCTGGGTCTGACCGCTTGCCATTTCCGCCTGTGTCGCATATCCTACCGAGCGGTGCGAGTCGCTCTCGACTTTGCGTCGTACCATCGAGATTTTCACACAGATGCATTGAAGGAGGCCCGAATATGGCGCGTGCGATGATTACCCCGGTTCTTGGTGGCTTCTTGTTGGTGCTGGCGGCTCAGACGGCGTTCGGGCAGACGGCGTGGAAGGTGACTTCGCCCGATGGTGGTGTGACGCTGGCGGTCCGCCTGGCGGACGCCGGGCAGGTGGCGGATTACGAGGCGGGCAAGGCGAGACTGTACTACGAGGTGCTCTGTAAGGATGCGGTGGTGCTGCCCCTTTCGCCTCTGGGGATCGCGCGACAGGACCAGGATTTCGTCGATGGGCTGCGCTTCGTCTCGGCTTCACGGGTGCGAACGATCGACGAGACGTACACGATGCTGCACGGCAAGCGCAAGGTCTGCCGCGACCATGCCAGCGAGCAGACCCTGACGTTCGAGAATCCCAATGGCGCCAGGCTCGAGTTGATTCTGCGGGCGTACGATGATGGAGCAGCGTATCGATACCGGTTCCCCGAGAGCAATGACGGGACGTACACAGTGATGCGGGAGGCGAGCGGGTTCCGTTTGCCGGAGGGGGGGAAGGTCTGGGCCCATCCGTACGACCGGGCGAGTCAGTACACGCCGGCCTACGAGACCTATTGGGTCAACGGTGTCGAGGTCGGGACCGCGTCGCCCAACGAAGAAGGCTGGGCGTTTCCGCTGCTGTTCAGCACCTCCGACGGGACGCGCTGGGGATTGATCACGGAGGCGGCGCTGGACGGGAGCTACTGCGGCTCGCACCTGAGCCAGCCGACCCGCGGCGGGGTGCACCGGTTGCAGTTCCCGGCGCCGGGGGAGGGCCATGGGACGGGGGAGGTCGAACCGTCGTGGACGCTGCCGTGGGCGACGCCTTGGCGGGTGGTGATCGTGGGCGAGACGCTGGCGCCCATCGTGGAATCGACACTGGTGACGAACCTGAATCCTCCGTCGATCGTCGAGGAGACGAGTTGGGTCCGGCCGGGACGGGCCTCGTGGAGCTGGCTGAGCGACCACGACAGTCCCCAGGACCATGACAAGCTCGAGACGTTCATCGATCTGGCGGCCGAGATGACGTGGGAGTTTTCGCTGGTCGATGCGAACTGGAATATCATGAAGAAAGGGACCATCCACGATCTGCTGGCCCATGCCAAAGAGAAAGGGGTGGGGCTGCTGCTGTGGTACAACTCGGGCGGTCCGCACAACGTCGTGACGGAACAGCCGCGAGGGACGATGGATCTTCGCCCGGTGCGGCGCTATGAGCTTCGGCGACTGCATGACTGGGGTGTCAAGGGCGTGAAGGTCGACTTCTTCCAGAGCGACAAGCAGAACATCATCCAACTGTACCACGACATCCTGAAGGATGCGGCGGACTTCCAGATCATGGTGAACTTTCACGGCTGCACGCTGCCTCGCGGGTGGAGCCGGACGTATCCGCACCTGATGACGATGGAGGCGGTCCGCGGCGCCGAGTGTTACAGCTTCGACCGGTCGTTTACCGAGTATGCTCCGATGCACAACACGGTGATGCCGTTTACGCGAAATGCGGTCGGGCCGATGGATTACACACCGGTGATGTTCGACGACAACGTGTACAAGCACATCACGACCAACACGCATGAAATCGCTCTGCCGGTTGTTTTCGAGAGCGGCTGGCTGCACTTCGCCGACCGGGTGAGTGCGTACCGCGATCTGCCTGAGACGCCCAAGCAGTTCCTCCAGACGATTCCGGTGACGTGGGACGAGACGAAGTTTCTGGCGGGCCGACCGGGCGAGTACGTCGTGCTGGCGCGTCGCCACGGCGACACGTGGTATCTGGGCGCGATCAGCGGTCAGAAGAACGCGCGTTCGGTGCAGGTGCCGCTGTCGTTCCTGGGCGGTGACATGACCTACACGTCGCTGGTCATTGCCGACGGTCAGGAGCCACGCCGGTTCAATGTGGCGATGTCGAAGTCCCAGCCGCAGCAGGGCGAGTACAGCAGCTCTCGTGGCGCGACCTCCAAGGACTCGGTGCAGATCGATTTCCTCCCCTACGGCGGCTTTGTCGCGGTCTATTCACCGGTCAAGTAAGCCTGAGGCAGGGGTGTGGCGTGGGTCGCGACGTCGTGGGGCGTCCGACGTGACGAAAACTGCGAATTCGCTGTGGCGGCGGCACCGTTCAGGGTGGAATTCGCAAAGTGGCGGAAAGAAAACGCAAAAATAACCTTTGATTTCGGGCCCGGGAAGGGATAATTGAGCGATTGCCGGCTCCACAACGGCGGTCGTGTCAACTTCATCGGTTCTACATGTATGGAAAGGCGGACCAGAAATGTTCAAGCACAAGACGCGATGGATCGGTTTGGTGGCACTCGTGGNNGATCGTGACGCTGTGTTCGTGTGACGCGACGAATCGGGGGACAAAGTCGGGACAGGGGATTGCGGAGATGGATCGCTCCGTCCAGCCCTTCGGCGCCACCCCCGACGGCGAGCGCGTGCGCCTGTACACGCTGCGAAACATCAACGGGATGACCGCCGAGATCATGACGTACGGGGCCACGGTGGTCACGCTGACGGCGCCCGATAAGGACGGGAACTTCGACGACATCGTCCTGGGCTACGACCATCTTGCGGGGTACCTCGAGGCCAGCCCCTACTTCGGCGCCATCGTGGGACGGTATGGCAACCGAATCGGCAAGGGCACGTTCACGCTCGACGGCACGACGTATACCCTGGCGACCAACGACGGCGAGAACCATCTGCACGGGGGGCTCAAGGGCTTCGACAAGGTGGTGTGGGACGACGAGCCCGTCGATCGGTCCGATGCCGTCGGGGTCAAGCTGAGCTATCTCAGCAAAGACCAGGAAGAAGGGTATCCGGGCAATCTCGACGTCAGCGTGACGTATCTGTTGACGAACAAGAACGAACTGCGGATCGAATACGAAGCGACCACGGACAAGGCGACGCCCGTCAATATTACGCACCATGGGTATTTCAACCTGACCGGCGGGGAGCGGGACATCCTGGGGCACGAGTTGATGCTCAACGCCGACAGGTTCACGCCCGTCGACAAAGGGCTGATTCCGACGGGAGAGCTGCGTGCGGTAGAGGGGACGCCGATGGATTTCCGCAAGGCGACGCCGATCGGCGCGAGGATCGACAACGATTACGAGCAGCTCGAATTCGGCGGTGGCTACGATCACAACTGGGTCCTGAACAAGAAGGGCGACCAAATGACGCTGGCGGCTGAGGTGTACGAGCCGACGACGGGTCGCGTCATGAAAGTTCACACGACGGAACCGGCCATCCAGTTCTACGCGGGCAACTTCCTGGACGGAACCATCACGGGCAAGGACGGGATCGTCTACCGGCATCGCTACGGCTTCTGCCTGGAGACGCAGCACTATCCCGACTCGCCGAACCAGCCGGACTTTCCTTCCACCATCCTGCGGCCCGGTCGCAAATATGAGACGACCACGATCTACGCCTTTTCGGCGCGCTAGAGCGCGATGTCGGTACGATAGCCTGGAGAGAACCCCTGAACTCGATACAAAGGAGAACGCATGACGGCATTGCACTTGATTGACTGGCTTTTCATTCTGGGCTACTTTGCTGTTGTGTTCGGCATCGCATGGTGGGCCTATCTCAAGGAAAGGCAGTCGCAGACAAAGGCGGAATACTTCCTCGCGGGTCGCAATCTGGGATGGTGGATCATCGGTGCGGCGGTCTTCTCGTCCAACATCGGCTCCGAGCACCTGGTCGGGCTCGCCGGCTCCGGCGCCACCGACGGGGTGGCCATGGCGCACTATGAACTGCACGCATGGTGTCTTCTGGTCCTGGCCTGGATCATGGTGCCGTTCTACATGCGGTCGAAGGTCTTCACCATGCCGGAGTTTCTCGAGAAGCGTTTCTCTCCGGTCAATCGCACGGTGCTGTCGATCATCTCGCTGGTTGCGTATGTGCTGACGAAGCTGGCGGTGGGCATCTTTGCCGGCGGCGTGGTGTTCGCCGTGCTGATTCCCGACATCACGTTCATGGGTCTCGACAGCTTCTGGATCGGGTCGATCCTGGTCATCGTCCTGACCGGCATCTACACGATCATGGGCGGCATGCGAGCGGTCGCCTATACCTCGGCGATTCAGACGGTGATCCTGGTGATCGGTTCGGCGTGCGTGACCTATTTCGGCCTCAAAGCCTTAGGCGGCTGGGACGCGCTGCGGGAGTGGGCAGGTTCCGAGATGTTCAATCTGTGGAAGCCGCTCGTGCCCGAGGGGGTCGAGGCCACCTGGGCGCCGGTCAAGGAATCGGGTCGCATGGCCTGGTACTTCAACGACAACTATCCCTGGATCGGCATGCTCTTCTGCGCGCCGATCATCGGGCTGTGGTACTGGTGTACGGATCAGTATATCGTGCAGCGCGTGCTGGGCGCCCAGAACGAGACGGACGCACGTCGAGGTTCCATCTGCTCGGCGGCACTGAAGCTGCTGCCGGTGTTCATCTTCATCATCCCCGGCATGATCGCCTTCGCGCTGGCCAAGAGCGGGCAGAACGCGGCCTTGCAGGAGGCGTTCTTCGATCAGAACGGTCAGCTCATCCGTGACAATGCCCAGCAGGCGTTCCCGATGCTGGTGGCCCAGGTGCTGCCGATCGGGGTGCGTGGGATCGTGGTGGCCGGTCTGCTGGCGGCGCTGATGAGCTCACTGGCGGGGGCGTTCAACGCTTCAGCGGCGCTGTTCACCATCGACTTCTATTCGAAACTGAGGCCCGAGGCGCCGGAGAAACAGGTCGTGTGGGTAGGCCGGATTGCCACGGCGGTGATGGTGCTCATCGGCCTGCTCTGGATCCCGGTGATCCGAGGCGGTAAGGGATTGTATGATTACTTGCAGGGGGTCCAGTCGTACCTGGCTCCGCCGATTTTCGTGGTGTTCTTCCTGGGCGTCTTCAGCCGGCGGCTGAACGCCAAGGGCTGCCTGTGGGCACTGATCGTCGGTTTCGGTCTGGGTCTGTTCCGTCTGGCGGTCGATACGCCGGTCAAGCTGATGGACGACTTTGCCTATGCCGAGGGTTCGTTCTTCTGGATCGTCAACAACACGTACTTCCAGTACTACAGTCTGCTGATCTTCCTGGTCTGCATCGCGGTGATGGTGGTGGTCAGCCACCTGACGAACGAGCCGGCTTACAGCAAGATCACCGGTCTGACCTACGGGACCCTGACCGAGGAGGATCGCAAGGCTTCGCGGGCGTCCTGGAACAAGTGGGACGTGGTGGCTTCGGCGGGCGTTCTGGCAGCGATCCTGGCGGCCTATTTGTACTTCACGGGTTGAGAGACGTTTCATTCGGGGTTTGAGTCATGGCATATGCGGTAGGACTGGACTACGGCACGAACTCGGTGCGGTGTTTGATTGTGGATACATCGAACGGCCGCGAGTTGGGGACGTGCGTCTATGAGTACGAGACGGGGCAGGCGGGGATCCTCCTGGACCCGGCGGATCACAACGTTGCGCGACAGAACCCCGCGGATTACCTCAACGGGGTGGAAGTGACGGTGGCGGGGGCGATCGCCGAGGCCCGCAAGGCTGAGCCCAGCTTCGACCCGAAGGACGTGATCGGCATCGGGGTGGACACGACCGGCTCGACCCCTCTGCCGGTGGACAAGGACGGGACGCCGCTGGCGATGCTCGAGGCGTTCAAGGGCAACCTGAACGCTCACGCGTGGCTCTGGAAAGACCATACCGGGTATGCCGAGGCGGCAGAGATCACCGAGTTGGCCCGGAAGGAACGCCCTCAGTACCTCGCCAAGTGCGGCGGGACCTATTCGTCGGAATGGTTTTTCAGCAAGATTCTGCACTGCCTGCGGGTGGCGCCCGAGGTGTTCGACGCGGCCTACACGTGGGTCGAGCACGCCGACTGGCTGCCGGCGGTTCTGACGGGCACCGATGCGCCGGAGAAGATCATGCGCTGTCGCTGTGCAGCGGGGCACAAGGCCATGTTCAGCGACGACTGGGGCGGCTATCCCGACGAGGATTTCCTGGCGAAGCTCGATCCCAAGCTGGGGGCGTTGCGCCGGACGCTGGGCGACAAGACCTATGCCGTCGACCGGGCGGCCGGCAAGCTCACGGATGAATGGGCGAGCAAGCTGGGCCTGACCGCAGGCATTCCGGTGGCGATGGGGGCATTCGATGCCCACCTCGGCGCGGTGGGGTCAGGCATCGAGGCGGGCGTTCTGGTCAAGATCATCGGGACCAGCACGTGCGACATGGTGGTGGCTCCGTCGAGTGCGAAGCTGCCGGACATTCCCGGGATCTGCGGGATCGTGGACGGTTCGATTCTGCCGGGCTTCTACGGTCTGGAGGCGGGCCAGTCGGCGGTCGGCGACATCTTCAACTGGTTCGTCAACTATATCCAGCCCGGCGGCAAAGAGGCGGGCTCGCACCAGACGCTGACGGAGAAGGCGGCCCAGCTCAAGCCGGGCCAGTCGGGCCTGCTGGCTCTCGACTGGAACAACGGCAACCGGACGATTTTGGTCGATCAGCGGCTGACCGGGCTGCTGCTGGGCCAGACGCTGCATACGCGACCCGAGGAGATCTACCGGGCGCTGGTCGAGGCGACCGCCTTCGGCGCCCTGACGATCATCAATCGGTTCGAGGAATACGGCGTCGAGATCTCCGCGGTGGTCAACTGCGGCGGGATCTCGGAGAAGAACGCCATGCTCATGCAGATCTATGCCGATGTCACCGGTCGTGAGATGAAGATCAGCCGGTCGGCTCAGACCTGTGCCTTGGGTTCGGCGGTGGCGGCCGCGGTCGTCGGAGGCGCCCACGCGAGCTTTGCCGAGGCGCAGGCGGCGATGTGCGGCATCAAGGAGACCACGTTCAAACCGATCCCCGAGAACCACGAGGTCTATCGTCGGCTCTATCAGCTCTACCGGCAGCTTCACGATGGATTCGGCTTGAAGGACCACGGTCTGGCGATGGGCAACGTGATGAAAGAGTTGCTGGAAATCAAAGAGAAGGCCAACGCATAGCGATGCACGAGAAGCTCAAACAGCAGGTCTGCGAAGCCAACCTTGACCTTCAGCGATACGGCCTTGTCGTCTTTACCTGGGGCAATGTCAGCGGGATCGACCGCGAGGTGGGCGTCGTGGCGATCAAGCCCAGCGGCGTACGCTACGACGAGCTGGTCCCCGAGAAGATCGTCCTGCTCGATTTGCAGGGCAACGTCCTCGAAGGCGATTTGCGCCCATCGTCCGACACGCCGACTCATCTGGAGCTGTATCGCAGCTTCAAAGGCATCGGAGGGATCTGTCACACGCATTCGCCTTATGCGACGATGTGGGCCCAGGCGCAGCGGGACATTCCGTGCTTCGGGACGACGCACGCCGACCATTTCTATGGGGCGGTCCCAGTGACGGCACCGATGACGCCCGAGGAGATTCGCGAGGACTACGAAGCCAACACCGGCCTGGTGATCGTCCGGCGGCTGAAGGGGGGCGATCCGATGCAGATGCCCGCGGTGCTTGTGGCCAATCATGGGCCGTTCACCTGGGGCAAGGGTCCCGACGAGTCCGTCACGAACGCGGTGGTGCTGGAGGAGGTGGCGAAGATGGCGTCGGGAACGCTGGCGATCCACCCCCAGCAGCCGCCGATTTCCCAGGAGCTTCTCGACAAGCACTATCTGCGCAAGCATGGCAAGGACGCCTATTACGGGCAGGCGTAGGGACCTGACGTGGCCAAGATCGTGCGAACTGGATGCGATTGATCCGATGAATGCCGAACGAACGAGTGCACGAAAGCCGACGCGGGCGGGAGGCGACCGGTCTCCATCGGTGCTGCTGTTCATCGAGACGTCGCGCGAGTTCGGGCGCGGTCTGCTCTATGGGATCGCCCGGTATTCCCGGGTGCATGGCCCATGGCGGGTGTATCGCCGCTCGGCCGGGCTGGATTCCTCGCTGCCCGAATGGAGAGATCTGAAGATCGACGGCGCGATCATGCGGGACGTGCGCATCGCGGAGAATCTCTCGGGCTGGAAGTTTCCAGTGATCTTCGCCCAGCACAATCGCGAAAGCTACACCCCGTTTCCGGCGATCATCACCGACAGTGCGGCGATCGGCTCCATGGCGGCCGAGCACTTTCTCGATCGCGGATTCCAGCATTTCGCCTATTGCGGGCTCGACGAATTCGTCTGGTCGCGCCTGCGGGCGCATCATTTTTGCGAGCGGCTCCAACGTGCCGGTTTCGGCACCAACGTCTATCGCCAACCCAAGGCGCGGGCGAAGCGCGCGTGGAAGAGCGAACAGAAGCTGATTGCCGAGTGGGTGGAGTCGCTGCCCAAGCCGGTGGCGCTGATGTGCTGCAACGACGATCGGGCTCTCCAGGTGATCGAGGCGTGCAAGCTGGCCGATCTGTATGTGCCGGACCAGGTGGCGGTGCTCGGGGTCGATAACGACGTCCTGATCTGTGACCTGGCCGATCCGCCGATCTCCAGTATTGCTCTGGACACGGAGACCGCCGGACACGAGGCCGCCCGGCTGCTGGATGGCCTGATGAAGGGCGAACCGATGGTCGGCCAGCAGATTCATGTGCGGCCGACGCACATCGTGACGCGGATGTCGACGGACATGCTGGCGGTGACCGATTTGGACGTGGCGGCGGCCGTACGGTTCATCCGAAGGAACCCCAATCGCATGATCCAGGTCGACGACGTGGTCGAGGCCACCAACGTGTCTCGTCGCGTGCTGGAGAAGCGTTTCAAGGCCATCCTTCGCCGATCCGTCTATCAGGAGATCCGGCGCGTTCGCGTCAACTACATCATCGGGCTGCTGGTGGGCACCGATATGAGCATCACGGAGATTGCCGTCAAGTCGGGCTTCGACGGCGTCGAACACATCAGTCGCTATTTCCGCAAGGAAACCGGGACCAGTCTGCGGGAGTACCGCAAGAAGCACGTGCCCCGCTGAGGGGGGCCGGTCTCACGATCGGCTCTTTGCCGTCTCGATGGCGTCATCCAGGACCGGGACTAGGTGTGTCCACTCGAAGCGTTGGAGTCGGTCCTGCAATTCGGATGTCCAATCGGCTAGTGAACCTCCTGTCGACACGAATTGTGCGAGTTCCGCCAGTCGGTCGGCCAGGGCTCCCGGACGGCCATTATAGAAGAACCGGGCGGCCTCTTCGCATTTGCCCAGCCCGAAGATCTCCGGGTAGGCCAGTCGCGCGGGCAGCAGGGGGAACGCGCCCGCCAGGGTTGCCTCGACGGCGCAGAGGCCGAAGAACTCATGCTGTGCGGTGGAGACGAAGACGTCCGCTTCCCGCAGGGCTGCTCCGTATTCCGCCCGGTTCGCCTGGTAACCCCATCGGTCGATGGAATCGGCGAACTCCTGTCGGGCCTGCGCGAAGATGGGCGGTGTGTCGCGGAACTGCTCTCCGATCACGCTGAGGTGGAAGGGGATGCCTCGTCGTCGCAGGATTGTCAAGGCCTGGAAGAAGTCTTCCGGATTCTTGTCATGCTCCCATCGGGCCGCCCAGAGGATGCGGAGCGGGCCGGGCGTTCGGTCTGGGGACCGAGGCATCGCGGTGACGCCGGGTGGATGGACCTGCGCTTTGGTCCGGATCGCCTCGATGGCGTCGAGGGGGTGATGATCGGGCATGCGTCTTAGAAACGTCCCCAGTGCGCTGAGGAACTCGTCACGGTGGAAGGCCGAATTGAACCACGCTGCATCGGCCGCCAGGGCGCTGGTCATGTTCGTCATAGCGAACTGATAGTCCCGTTCGCTTTCGACGCGGACCGGGTACGTCAACTGGTTTTCGTGGAAGTAAACGACGGTTGCAGGCCACCTCAGGTCGCGGCAGAGAAGCCCACGAAACTCGGCCAGGTTCAGCATGTCGGAACAGAACAGCAGATCCCACCTCGTGCCGGCCGAGAAGCGGTTGCGAACCGTTTCGGCGAACGTCACGGCGGCATGCCGCATTCGCCACTTCCACTTGTAGGGCGGCAGCGACAGGACCGTCCAGTCGTGCCGACTCAGAGCCGACCAGCCGTCCAGAAAGGCCTGGTGACTGCCGCCGTAGTAAGGTTCCAGAGCGAGGATGCGCATGGCAGATTGTCTCGCGCCGTCGCAGAAGTGCGGCGCTACGAGGTCTCCCAGTCGTATTCGATTTCCAGACGCAGCTTATGCTGTGCCTCTTCGCTCGCCAGACCCAGCAGCGTATCGCGAAGCTGAGGGTTCTTTGCAATGGAGGCCAGATTCGTGTAGATGCGAAAGGCTGCCTTCTCACGATTCATCGCGATGGCGAGCAGATCGATATAGCTCATGTCAGGGCTTGGCTCGGCGTTCGGCACGGTCTCCGCGACGTCCAGGCTGCCGATTTCCTCATGGGTGAAGCTGATTTCACCGTCTTTGATGGCCTGGAGACGGATGCGATGATGCAACTCGTCGATGGCAAAGCCTCGGATCGCCTCTCGAAGATCGGGATCGCGGACGATCTCGGCCAGGTGCACGTAGAAGTGGTGGGTCTCGATCTCGCGTGCGATCGCAAAGTCCAGAATCTCGTCTACGGTCCTGACGCTGGTCATATCCATCCCGCGAACAGAGCTTGTTGCGCCGGTCGAGCGGCGGACCCTCAGTCTATCGAATCTGCCCTGGAAAGCAAGCGATGCGCCGTTTCGGTCTTCACCGCCTCGGGGAATTCCATTGCGGGGAGGGGGCTGAATCTGGTATAAGAAAGGCTGGTTTGGACGGTCTTTTTCCCTGTGCGCCGGTCGTGCCGCCCAGGGCAAGGGGCCGGTGCCATACACCTTGAAGTACGGAGAGAAAGGGTCACGAACGCAGCCATTTCGCGGTGGTGGGAGCCAGGCATACGGAAGGGATGCGGTCATGTCGCCACATCGGAACATCATCAGGCAGGGTTGAAAGGAGGAATGCGATGCGCAAGGGGCTGGTGTATCTGATTCTGGTCGGGCTGATTCTGGGCGTTTCGAGCCAGGCGATCGCGGGCGTCACGGTGGCTGAGGAGCTGCTGGTCGATCTGCGAGCCGAGGATCTGTCCTACGGAACGGTGGCTCAGGCATGGGTCAATCATGGGACGCTGGGGGACTTCGAGCCTGAGGGCGTCCCGGTGGTCGAGGACGTGGACGGCCGTAAGGCGGTGACGTTCGACGGTTCGAGCTACTTCGAAGGACCGCTTACGGTTCCGGGGATCGAAGGCGACGGGACCCGCTCGATCGAGGTCTGGGTCTACAACGGCCCCGATTTCGTGGGCGAGGAAACGATGGTTTCCTGGAGCCATCGCGGCGGTCCCGACGGCACGAACATCGGTTTCAACTATGGCAATCACACCACTTGGGGCGCCGTGGGGCACTGGGGCGCGGCGGACATGCCCTGGTCGGGCGAGCATGCCCCCGCTCCGGAGGCCAACCACTGGTGGTATCTCGTGTACACGTACGACGGGGATACGGTTCGCCTCTATGTCAACGCGCAGGAGAACACGACCCGAGCGGTGGCACTGAACACGCACGGGCCGAACATCATCCGCGTGGCGGCACAAGCCAACGATTCGGGCGCCGGCGTCCATGCGGTGGTCAACTTCACCGGCTCGATCGCGGAAGTCCGCATCCACGATGGCGTGCTGAGTCCGGAGGCGATCGCGAACAACTTCAAGTCCAAGCCTGGCGCTCCGACGGCGGCCGGCCCTGTCCCCGAGGATGGAGCGGTGGATGTGCCCAGAGATGTGGTGCTGGGCTGGACGGCGGGGGA
>NPIE01004200.1_pt1 | contig 57079 bp, 48 predicted proteins | sample 8637661 | NCBI WGS metagenome assembly NPIE01 (sample SAMN07420842, study PRJNA396082) | bioreactor metagenome | isolation source: sample BA12 brine-fed electro-methanogenic bioreactor BA | place: Japan: Kochi | collected 2016-12-09 | reverse complement strand
TATTCAACTGTCATGACGCACTAGTTTCGGCACGATACAGGGAGGTACGTCAATGAAAACGGCTCAACTCGAGAACATCGAGCAGGTCTGGCAGGAGTTTTTCGTAACCCGCGATGAGTATCACCGCAATCTCTTGATGGAACACTATCTGCGCATCGTTCGGTACACCGCCGAGCGCATCTACGCGAAGTTGCCCGACAAGGTCGAGCTGGATGACCTCATCAGTGCGGGTATTTTCGGACTTATGGACGCGATCGACGCGTTCGACCCGGAGCGCGGCGTGAAGTTCGAGACATATTGCACGCCGCGGATCCGCGGGGCGATCCTCGACGAGCTGCGAAACATGGACTGGGTGCCGCGGCTGGTTCGGGCACGGGCACACCAGCTCGAACGCGCGCTGCAGACCCTGGAGGCGCATCTGGGCCGAATCCCCACGGAGAAGGAGATCGCCGAGGAGCTGGAACTGAATATGGAGGAGTTCCGCCGACTCCAGCGGGACGCCAACGCGATCGGCCTGGTGTCGCTGAGCAACAAGTTCTCGGACTCGGAGGGCGAGCGGGACATCCGCGAGATCGACGTCATCGAGGACCAGAAGAGCCAGAACCCCCTGCTCGAGGCCCAGAAGCGGGACCTCAAGAACCTGCTCACCAAGGGCCTGACGCGGGCCGAGCGATTGATCGTCGTGCTCTACTACTACGAAGAGATGACGATGAAGGAGATCGGCGCCACGCTCGATCTGTCCGAGTCGCGGGTCAGCCAGATGCACTCGTCGATCATCGCCCGGCTCAAGGCCCAGATGAACTCCCGCCGCAAGGAGTTCAACATCTCCTGAGCATCACTCAGCATGTTGCCTGCCGCAACCGGGGTAGTCTCGCATCACGGAGTCCCGCAAGGGCGAGGTGAGCGTTGGTTGTGCGCTGTCTGAGACTGTATGCGCACGCCAACACTGTTTCAGACTACCGACCTGTACGGTGCCGGTGGTTTGGGGACGGGCCTTCACCATGACGATTGTGTTTTCCCACCCGGTCTGTCATCATAGGTCAAATCGAAGAGCAAGAGAGCTGCGGCGATCAAGGGCGGAGGGATACCATGAACAAGAGGCATGCAGCATGTACTTGGGCGGTCATCACTTGGGTGGTCTATGGGGCTGTCGCATTTGCCGACGTCTTGCCAACCGGCAGTGCCCCGCCGGCTATTGAGTTCACGCATTTTCCCGACCGCCTCCATGCCTTCGTCTGGCGAAACTGGGAATTGGTGTCCGCCGAGCGGATGGCCAAGGTTCTTGAGACAACGCCCGATAACGTTCATAAGATGGGCCGGTCAATGGGCCTGCCGCCGGAGGTGTCCTTCCCCGACGGCTACGAACAGCGGGCCTACATCACGATCATCCGCCGTAACTGGCATCTCCTGCCCTACGATCAGCTTCTGACGCTGCTCGACTGGGACGCCGAGAAACTGGCGTTCACACTGCGCGAGGATGATTTCCTCTGGATCAAGCTCGGATCGCTGAAGCCCTCCTGCCCGCCGCTTCGCTACGTGCCGCCGGACGCCTCGGCCATCCGGCGATGCGAGCAGATCAAGGCCGCCGTGTCGTCACATTTCGAGGACCTGTTCGCCCAGCCGGCCCGGCTCAGATTCGACTTTCTCACGCCGGGTATACCGGACCGTACCCCATCCAAGCCCGGACAGGATAGCGGCGCCGAACCGCCCATCCGGTTCCTGTATTCCTACTTCGGCATCTTCGGAGATCCCCTGCTTGAGCCGGAGCTCGATCCTTATCCGGATGCGCTGCTGGAGCGGCTTTCCCGTTGCGGCGTCACCGGCGTGTGGCTGCACGTGGTTCTGCGTCAGTTGGCGCCAAGCGACGTGTTCCCGGAGTTCGGGGTCGATCACGAGGCGCGCCTCGCGAGCCTGAAACGGCTGGTTGACCGCGCCCGGACCCATGGCATCAAGGTGTACTTGTACATGAACGAGCCCCGCGCGATGCCGGAATCCTTCTTCAAGGAAAGGGAAGAACTGCGGGGTTACCGAGAGGGTGATCACTTCTCGATGTGCACCTCCACCGAGCCGGTGCGACAATGGCTGCGGGATTCCCTGCGCTACGTCTTCAAGCAGGTGCCGCACCTGGGGGGCGTTTTCACGATCACCGCCTCGGAGAACCTGACCCATTGCTACAGTCACAGCCACGCCCCCGCGACCTGTCCCCGCTGCTCCAAGCGGTCCGGCCCGGAGGTCATCGCCGAGGTCAACCGCACGATCGCCGAGGGTGTTTGGGAGGGCAATCCCGATGCCGCCGTCATCGTCTGGGACTGGGCCTGGCCCGATGGTCTGGCGGCGGGCTGGCACCGTCCGACCTGGGCGACGGAGATCATCGCAAACCTGCCGGATAACGTGCATCTGATGAGCGTCAGCGAGTGGAACAAGCCGATCGTGCGGGGCGGGGTATCCAGCGCGGTGGGCGAATACTCGATCTCGGCCGTCGGGCCTGGGCCCCGCGCGCAAAAGCACTGGGCCTTGGCGAAAGAACGGGGACTCAAAACGATGGCCAAGATGCAGGTCAATTGCTCGTGGGAGCTGTCGGCCGTGCCGTATCTGCCGGTCATGAACCTCGTCGCCCAACATTGCGACAACCTGGCCGGGGCCGATATCGACGGCCTGATGCTGAGCTGGACGGTGGGCGGGTACCCCTCGCCCAATTTGGAACTGGTCCAGCGGTTTCAGGCCGAGCCGAAGCCCACGGTCCAGGAGGCCCTGCGGGACCTGGCAACGTCCCGCTACGGGGCGCAGGCCGCACCAGGGGTCCTGGAGGCGTGGTCCCAGTTCAGCACGGCGTTCACCGAGTATCCCTTTCACGTTCAATTCGTCTACTCCGGCCCGGCACAGTACGGACCGGCGAATCTGCTCTATCCGAAGCCGACCGGCTATCGGGCCACAATGATCGGGTTCCCGTACGACGACGTGGATGGCTGGCGGGGGATTTATCCGGCCGATGTCCTGGCCTCCCAGTTTGAGAAGATGGCGGCCGGATGGCGACGGGGGCTGGCGTCCTTCAAGGCGGCTTTGCCAGGGATAACGGCTCCGGAGCTTCGGCACCGTGCCCACGAGGATTACGGGGTGGCCGAGGCGGCGGGCCTCCACTTCCAAAGCGTGGCCAACCTGATCCGGTTCACGCTGGCCAGAAATGCCCTCTTGTCCGGTTCACCGGGTCAGGCCGAGCGAGATGCCCGGATCAAGGACCTTCCCGCGATCATCGAGGACGAAATGCAGAATGCCAAACGCTTGTTTATCTTGACACGGAATGACCCGCGGATCGGATTCGAGGCGTCCAACCAGTATTATTACACCCCGCTGGACCTGGTGGAAAAGGTGGTCAACTGCGAATACGTTCTCCACGACTGGCTCCCGGCCCAGGCCACGACCCGGTAGTACCCCATCTGGAACGGCGGCATTTCCAGGGCAATCGTAGGCTGCGCGACGCGCATCTGCGGCCATTCTGGTCGATCCAAAGTCGGTTTGACGATCACCGGGGTCGCGGCCCGGTGTACGGTCCCGGACGGGCGGGCCATCGGCTGCGGCTCCGGGGGTGCCCGGCGCAGGGTGCCTGTCGCCGGAGGTTTCGCCGAAATGGACGCGCCTTCGCTGCCTCCAGTCGTCCCCGGCGTGCGAGATAAGGCCCCCTTTGCAGCTTCTCTTTCTCGAAAAGCAGCGCCGGCAAGTACCCTCTGAGACCGACAGCCGCACGGCCGAACCCTGAACCGGGATCGTCTTGTCCGACCGGATGCCCTTCGCCCTCTGCCAGCTCAGGCGGTCTTGACGAAGGGGCTCAGTTCCCGAAGGCGCTGGACGACGGCGGGCAGCTTTTCGGCGACGAAGTCCACCTCCTGCTCGGTGTTGTAGCGGCTCAGGCTGAAGCGAATCGACCCGTGCGCCGCGGTGAAGGGCACGCCCATCGCCCGCAGCACGTGTGACGGCTCGAGCGAACCGCTGGTGCAGGCCGAACCGCTGGAGGCGCAGATGCCGAACTTGTCGAGCATCAGCAGGATCGCCTCGCCCTCGATGTACTCGAAGCTCACGTTGAGCGTGTTGGGCAGGCGGTTCTCCACGTCCCCGTTGACCATGCAATCGGGACACGAAGCCAGGATCTTCTGCTCCAGGCGGTCGCGCAGGGCCCGGACGCGGGTGTTCTCCTCGTCCATGTATCGCCGGGCCAGCTCGCAGGCCTTGCCCAAAGCGATGATGCCAGGCACGTTCTCGGTACCGCCGCGTCGGCCGCCCTCCTGGTGACCGCCGTGCATGAAGGTGCCCAGGCGGGTGCCTTTGCGGACGTACAGCACGCCGATGCCCTTGGGGGCGTGCAGCTTGTGGCCGGCCAGGCTCAGCAGATCGATCGGCGTATCGGCCAGGTTGATGGGGATCTTGCCGACGGCCTGAACGGCGTCGGTATGAAAGACGATGCCTCGCTCCTTGACGATCCGGGCGACCTCGTCGATGGGAAAGATCGTGCCGGTTTCGTTGTTCGCCCACATCACCGAAACGATCGCCGTATTGTCGTCCATGCGAAAGCCCAGCTCGTCCAGGTCGAGCCGACCCTCACGATCGACGGCGATTTCGCTGACGCTGTAACCATGCCGTTCGAGGTCGCGGCAGGTGCTCAGGACGGCCGGGTGCTCGACGCGCGTGGTGACGATCTTGCGCTTCTCGGGATAGCTGGCCAGGGTGCCCTTGATCGCGGTGTTGTCGCTCTCGGTGCCGCAACTGGTGAACAGGATCTCCTCGGGATGGCAGCCCAGCAACGCGGCGACCTGTTCGCGGGCGCAGGCGATGTCGCCGGCGACCTGCCCGCCGAAGGTATGCATGCTCGACGGGTTGCCGTACCGCTCCGTGAGATACGGCCGCATGGCCTCGGCGACCTCATCGGCGACGCGGGTCGTCGCGTTGTTGTCCATGTAGATCACGCGGTTCATGAGTCCACCTCCGATCCGGCCTGGGGTGCGTCGGCCGGGTCTTTCTGTTCCTCGACGATAAGGTCGTCGCTGACGAATTCGCGCAGCTTGGCCTGGACCACGTCCTTCATCGTAAACTGGGCCATCTTGCACTGGGCGCACATGCCGCGTAGCGCCACAATGACCTTGGAGCCTTCCACGTCGATCAGCTCGATATCGCCACCATCGGCGCGGAGGGCCGGGCGAATCTGCTCGTTGATCGTCTGCTGGATGAGTTGTATCTTCTGGATGTTGGTCAATTTCGCGGGCCGCTTCGGGACCGCAACGCGGGGCTGTACGCCCCTGCGGGCCTGGACCTCGGCGATGAGCTCCTCAATCCGCCCGTGGCAACCGCCGCAGCCGCCGCCGGCCTTGCAGTAGTTGGTTACCTCCTCGACGGTGGTCAGGTTGTTCTCCCGAACGACCTTGCGGATCTCTTCATCGGTCACGCCGAAGCAGGTGCAGACGATCTGGCCCCGGGGCTTGGGCGGGGCGACGCCCTGTTTGCGCTTGTAGTAATCCTGGATGGCCGCTTCGAGGGCCTCCTGGCCCATGACCGAACAGTGCATCTTCTGATGGGGCAAACCGCCGAGCCGACGGGCGATATCCTGGTTGCTCACACCGGCGGCCTCTTCCAGGGTCATGCCCTTGATCATCTCGGTCAGGACCGACGAGGAGGCCACGGCGCTGGCGCAGCCGAAGGTCTTGAACTTGGCGTCGGCGATCCGCCCATTCCCGTCGAGTTTGAACGTGAGGATCAGGGCGTCGCCGCAGGCCAGCGAGCCTACCTCGCCCACGCCGTCGGCATCTTCAATGAAGCCGACGTTCCGCGGGTTGAGAAAATGGTCCATGACCTGTTCAGTATAGTCCCACATATCGGTTTCTCCGCGAGCAACGGGTTCTTTCGCCCGCCGCCCTCGCCGTCAGTCCTGGCTGGCCTCCAACGCTTGGTCGAAATCGGCCAGGATATCATCAATGTGTTCGGTCCCCACCGAGACCCGCACGAAATCCGGCGTCACGCCCGCGGCGGCCTGTTCGGCCTCGCTGAGCTGCTGGTGCGTCGTGCTGGCTGGATGAATGACCAGCGTCTTGCTGTCCAGAATATTGGCCAGGTGGCTGGCCAGCTTGACACTGTTGATGAAGCGGATGCCCGCCTCCAGACCGCCCTTGATTCCGAAACCGAGGATGGCGCCCTGCCCGTCGGGCAGGTATTTCATGGCCCGTTGGAAATCGGGGTGCGAGGGCAGCCCCGGATAGTTGACCCACGCGACGGCCGGATGCTGCTCGAGGAACTTGGCCAACGCCAGGGCGTTTTCGCAATGCCGCGGCACCCGCAGGTGAAGCGTCTCCAGCCCCTGGAGGAACAAGAACGCGTTGAACGGCGACAGGCACGCCCCCATGTCGCGCAGGAACTGGGTGCGCGCCTTGATGATGTAGGCCATGGGGCCAAAGCTCTCGACGTAGCGGATGCCATGATAGCTCGGATCGGGCTCGGTCAGCTCGGGGAACCGGCCGTTCGTCCAATCGAACTGGCCCGAGTCGATCACGATGCCGCCGATGCTCGTGCCGTGGCCGCCGATGATCTTCGTGCAACTGTGGACGACGATGTCGATGCCGTGCTCGATCGGGCGGAACAGAATCGGCGAGGCGACGGTGTTGTCGCAGATCACGGGCACGCCGTGGGCGTGAGCGATCTCGACGATGCGGTCGTAGTCCAGAATGTCATTCTTCGGGTTGCCGATGGTTTCGATGAACACCAGCCGCGTGTTGTCGCGAAGGGCGGCCTGGAAATTCGCCGGATCCCGAGGGTCCACGAACGTCACGTCGATGCCCAGCTTGGGCAGGGTTTGGCTGAACAACGTATAGGTGCCGCCATACAGCGAGCTGCTGGACACCAGGTGCTGGCCCGCGCGGCAGATGTTCAACACGGCGTTGGTGATCGCGGCCATGCCGGAGCTGAAGGCCAGCGCGCCGACGCCCCCTTCCAGGGCAGCCAGGCGATTCTCCAACACGTCGGTGGTCGGGTTCATCAGCCGCGTGTAGATGTTGCCGAACTTGCGCAACGCGAACAAGTCCGCCGCGTCGCTGCTGTCCTCAAAGACGTAACTGGTCGTCTGGTATATCGGCACGGCCCGGCTTCGCGTGGTCGGATCGACCTGCTGGCCGCCGTGCAGCGCCAGCGTACCCCGATGATAACCCTTCTCGTTCGACATATACCCTTCCTTACAGGTCCTTCCTCACGGCTCCGATTTCCACTCCGCGACCGAGCGGCTTAACGGCTCGGCAGCACCTCCAGCATGCGATCCAGGGCGCGACGGGCCTTGGCGGCCGTTTCGTCGTCCACCCGAATTTCGTGTTTCATCTCCTCCAGGGCCCAGAGTACCTTCTCCAAGGTGATCTTCTTCATGTTCGGGCAGATAGTTCGCTTGGAAACGCTGAAAAACTCCTTCTCCGGGTTCTGTTTTCGCAGCGTGTGGAGAATCCCATTCTCCGTCGCCACGATGAACCGCCGCGCGTCGCTGCGGCCCACGAACGCGAGCATCTGGCCGGTGCTGAGCATTTCATCGGCCAGAGCCTTAATGCGGTCGTTGCACTCCGGATGGGCCATCACCACAGCGTCGGGATGGCGCCGCTTGAGGTCTTCAATCGCCTCGGCGTCCATTCGGGCGTGCGTCGGGCAATAACCGGGCCAGAGAATCATCTCCCGGCCGGTGACGCTCATCACGTGCTTGCCCAGGTGCTGGTCCGGCACAAACAGAATCGGTCGACCGGCCGGCAGCGCCTGCACCAGCTCGACCGCGTTGCCGCTGGTGCAGCAATAGTCGCTGCGGGCCTTGATCGAGGCCGGCGAGTTCACGTAGGAAACGACCAGCGCATCGGGATGCTCGGCCTTGAGCTCATCCAGCGCCTCCGGCGTGATCATGTCCGCCAGCGGACATCCCGCCGTCGGGTCGGGCAGCAGGACCGTGCGCTGCGGCGAGAGGATCGCGGCGGTCTCGGCCATGAACAACACCCCGCAGAAGACGATCACGTCCGCGTCCGTGGCGGCGGCCTGACGGGCCAGACCCAGCGAATCGCCCACGAAGTCGGCAATATCCTGCACCTCACCGATCTGGTAGTTGTGCGCCAGAATCACGGCGTTGCGCTGCGCCCGTAGGGCCTGAATCTTCTCGATGAGTGCCCGGCTCAAATGTAGTACTCCACGTTGAGGCTGGTCTCCTTGCTGCTGCGAAAGCGTGACTGGGCCGTGGCCGGCGCCACGAGAGCCCCCGGCGGAATCGACTCCTTGACCCACGCGTTGCCGCTGATGATTGCCCCCCTGCCGATGGTGATGTTGCCCAGGATCGTGGCCTCGGCATAGATGGTGACATCGTTTTCGATGGTCGGGTGGCGTTTGCCGCCCTTGACGATGCGGCCGCGCTCGTCCCGGGGGAAGCTCAATGCCCCGAGCGTCACGCCCTGATAGATCTTCACGTTATCCCCGATGATGCAGGTCTCGCCGATCACCACGCCCGTGCCGTGGTCGATGAAAAAGTGGCGGCCGATCCGCGCACCGGGGTGGATGTCGATGCCCGTCAGCGAATGCGCCCGCTCGCTCATCAACCGCGGAATCAGCGGGATGTCGGCCAGGTACAGTTCGTGCGCGATGCGGTGCGTCGCGATGGCCAGAATGCACGGGTAGCTGATAACGATCTCTTCAAAGCTCCGGGCCGCCGGGTCCCCCAGGTAGGCCGCCTCGACGTCGCCCTTGAGCAACTCGCGGATGGCCGGCAAACGACCCAACAGGTCCTCGGTCACTTGGGCGGCCATTTCCTCGCAGCCCTGGGTCGAGCAGTTCTCCAGCCGGCAGCGATGACGCAAGGCCAGCCGAATCTGCTCGCTGAGCTCACAGCGAACCTGGCAGATCAAATCGCCGATGATGTACCGCAGGTTCTGCCGGGTCAGCACGCGCGAGCCACTATAACCGGGAAACAGCAACTCGTAGAACGTGTCGAGAATCTGCAGAATGCGCCCCCGCACCGGCAGGTTGCGCACGTCGATGAAGTTGGCGCCCGAGTCATCCTGATAGGTCGCCAGCAGCGCCTCGATCACCGCATCGGTCGGATTGTCCCGCGCCGCGTCCATGAAGGTGCCCTCATTCATACAACTCGGTGGACAGGTAGCGCTCGCCCGTATCGCACATGATGAAGACGATCGTCTTGCCTTTGCTCTCGGGGCGTTTGGACACCTCGATAGCGGCGTGGAGCGCAGCGCCGGCGCTGATCCCGCCCAGGATGCCCTCCTTGGCGGCCATCTGCCGCGCGGCCTCCATCGCGGCCTCGTCGGTGACTTGAATGATCTCGTCAATGATGTCGCGATTGAGCACGTCCGGCACGAACCCCGCACCGATGCCCTGGATCTTGTGCTTGCCGGGCTCGCCGCCGGAGAGCACGGGTGAACCGGTCGGCTCCACGGCAACGACACGAACGTCGGGCTTTCGCTCCTTGAACACCTCGCCGCAGCCGGTGATCGTCCCCCCGGTGCCCACGCCTGAAACAAGGACGTCCACGGCGCCGTCCGTATCCTCCCATATCTCAATGGCCGTCGTGCGGCGATGGATGTCCGGGTTGGCCGGATTGGCGAACTGTTGAAGGACCAGGGCATCGCCCAGCTCCCGCTGCAGGCGCTCGGCCTCCTCGACCGCGCCCTTCATACCCTTCTCCGCGGGCGTCAACACCACCTCGGCGCCGAGCATCCGCAGCAGCTTGCGCCGCTCGATGCTCATCGACTCGGGCATCGTCAAGGTCAGCTTGTAACCCCGCTGGGCACAGACAAACGCCAGGCCGATCCCCGTGTTGCCGCTGGTCGGCTCGATCAGGGCGGTCTTGGGCCCGACGCGACCGGACCGCTCCGCCGCCTCGATCATCGCCAAAGCGATGCGATCCTTGACACTGGCACAGGGATTGAACGACTCCATCTTGGCCAGCACCTGCACGTCCGGGCTGACCAGCTTGTTGATGCGCACCAAGGGGGTGCGTCCGATCGTCGCAGTAATGTCGGGGAATACCTTGCCCACGATGTGTCCCTTTCCCAGTCTATATCTGGTAATTGGCCTCACGGTCGGCGCCGCGGGCCATCTCCACCAGATCCTGCAGTGTCTTGGCCCGCAAGACGCCAAACAGCGCCTCCTGCATCTCCGCCCAGATGCGCCGCGTCACGCAATCGGTGCACCGCGGACAGAAGTCCGGATGCTCCAGACACTCGACGGATACCAGCGGGCCCTCGAGGGTGGTGAACACCTCATCCAGCCGAATCTCGCCGGGGGGCTTGGCCAATGTATACCCCCCTCGCGGCCCGCGAACGCTGCGCACCAGTCCGGAGGCCTTGAGCATGGCGATCAACTGCTCAAGGTACTTGCTCGAGATATCCTGATTCTCTGAGATCCTTTTAATCTGGATCGGGCCATTCCCATACGCCATCGCCAGTTCGAGAATCGCCCGAAATCCATACCTGCTTCGCGAGGATAGTTTCATGGCTCTTACTCCTGTATCCCTACCGCATTACTGGTTTATACGTTGCTTTTCCCGGTTTGTCAATGGGTTTTCAAAGAAACATATGTGGTTTTTTCGGCAAGTCAAGACCCCGGTCAACTTCATCGCCGTTGTATGCATACAGGACACGTTGCAGGCACGGCCTGACGGCAACCAGACTTCCACAAACTATTTCACCAAAAGAGTTTACGTAGTCCACGCCGGATCGTCCGCCCACACAGAACAAAGGTATATATACACGCCAATGTCTCAAGTCAAGCCATATCGGCCTTGACACGAGGGTGTATGGAGGTTATCTTGAGAGTTTACCCTGTGGTTTTAAGTACAGACATGGGCAGGGAGGCATGGAAGACATGGCGGACGGCGTAGCAATGAGAGTAGCATTCATTTCCTCGTTCTTGCCGCAACGTTGTGGAATCGCCACGTTTACCTCTGATCTGATCACGAGTCTGCGGGCGGCCGCCGCCGGGCGGTTCGAGCCGTTGGTCGTCGCCGTGGCCGGCGATGAAAAGTGCCAGTTCACCGACCCGGTCCGATTCGAAATCCGTCGCAACGTCAAGAATGACTACATCTGCGCGGCGGACTACCTCAATTACAGCCACGTGGACCTGGTGAGCGTGCAGCACGAATTCGGTCTGTTCGGTGGTCCCGCAGGATCGGACCTGACCCTGTTGCTGCGCCGGGTCAACACGCCGGTGATCACCACCCTGCACACGGTGTTGGATGATCCCACGGAGGATTACTACCGCTCCACCGTAGACGTCTGCGAGTTGTCCGACCGGATCATCGTCATGAACGAGCGCGGGATCGACATGCTGTGCAACATCTACGGGGTCGATGCCCGCAAGATCGGCCTGATCCCCCACGGCATCCCCGATCTGCCCTTCGTGGACAGCAATTACTACAAGCACCGCTTTCAAATGGACGGCCGACGGACGATTCTCACGTTCGGCCTGCTGAGCAAGAACAAGGGCATCGAGGTGATGCTCCAGGCCCTGCCCCGGGTCATCGAGGTCGATCCGACCGTGCTTTACATCGTGCTCGGGGCCACGCACCCGGGCGTTCTGCGGCACGAGGGCGAGGCCTATCGCTTCCGCCTGCAACAGATGGTCAAGGACCTGGGCCTGGAAAAGCACGTGACCTTCTACAATCGGTTTGTGAGCGACGAGCGGCTGCATGATTTTCTCTGCGCGGCGGATCTCTACGTCACCCCCTACCGCAACCGGGAGCAACTGACCAGCGGCACGCTGGCTTTTGCCGTGGGGACCGGCAAGGCGGTCATCTCCACGCCGTACTGGGCCGCCGAAGAGCTGCTGACCGACGGGCGGGGCAAGCTGGTGGAATTCGACGACCCGGACGCGCTGGCCACGGCGATTATCGACGTGCTCCGCGATGAGCAGCTCTTCTATGCGATGCGTCGACGGGCCTATGATTACGGCCGCAGCCGCACGTGGCCCAAGGTGGGTGAGCAGTACTGGGAGCTGTTCCTGGAAAAGCCGCTGCGGTGTCTGGCCCAGCCGCGGCCGCTCTGCACGCCGGGGACGTTCTCGAACCTGGAGGTCCCTGAACCGGCGCTGGATCATCTGCGACGGCTGACCGATGACACCGGCCTGCTCCAGCATGCCAGATTCACGATGCCGGACCGCGATCACGGGTATTGTACCGACGACAACGCCCGCGCCGTGGTGGCGATGGTCCGCTATTACGCCCAGTACGGCGACCCCGAAGCGCTCCGCCTTCTCGACATCTATCTCTCATTCGTTCACCACGCCCAGCGGCCCGACGGCACGGTTCGCAATTTCATGGGCTACGACCGGCAGTGGTGGGAGGAGGAGCCGCCCCACGATGCGCTCGGCCGCACGTTGTGGGCGTTGGGCGCGATCATGTCCGATCCGCCCGTACCCCAGTGCCTGCCGATCATCAAGGACTGTTTCGACCGATCCGTGCGGCACGTGCCGGTTTTGAGCCCGCGGGGCCGGGCCTACGCCCTGTTCGGCATGGCCGACTACCTGCGGCAATTCCCCGGCGCCAGCGACATCAAACGGTACTTCGCCTTGGCCGCCGACAGTCTGCTCTGGCAATTCGAACAGTGTCATGATGCCCGCTGGGTCTGGTTTGAGGACACGCTCAGTTACGACAATGCCGCCCTGCCCCAGGCCATGTTCGTCGCGGCGCAGGTCACCGGCGAAACCAAGTATCTGGACGTCGCCCGGCAGACCTGTCAATTTCTCTTGGACAACACGATGCAGGACGGACACTTCAGCTTCATCGGGTGCGATGGGTGGTATCCGCGAGGCGGAGAGCGGGCGGCGTTCGATCAGCAACCGATCGAGGCCGTCGGAACCGTCCTCATGCTGCGCGCCGCGTATGAGGCGACGGGCGAAACCCCGTGGTTGCGACTCCAGCGATTGGCCTTTGACTGGCTGCTCGGCCGCAATGACCTGGGCATTCCCCTCTACGACTTCCGCACCAAGGGCTGCGCCGACGGGCTGCACCGCACGGGCGTGAGCCTGAATCAGGGGGCCGAGTCGCTGGTCAGCTTCTTGTTAAGCCTGCTTCACGTCGTCGAGAGTTCGCATCACGCCGAGCCCAAGGCCCTGGAGCAGACAGAATCTTCGCCCACGGAAACGCCGTCCGTGATGCATCGCATTCGGGAGCTTCGCGAGAGGACGGATTCCGACGAGGCGGTCCCGGAGGAAATGCCCTGAGGGTCCTGGAGAGGCGATTTTCCCAACGGGGGGATACGTCCACAACGAGACCGCCGGCACGGCAAGGAGGATCATGAAAGTCGCCACGTTCAATGCCAACTCGCTGCGGAGCCGTCTGCACATTGTGGTGCCCTGGCTCGAAGCCCAGGCGCCCGATGTCCTCTGCCTGCAGGAGACCAAGGTGCAGGATGTGGATTTTCCGCATGAGGCTTTGCGACCGACGGGGTATCACTGCGTTTTTCGGGGCGAAAAGAAGTACAACGGCGTGGCGATACTCACCAAAAGCGAACCCGAGAACGTGGCCTTCGGTTTCGAGGACGACCCCCTCGACGCCGCGCGGCTCGCCCGGGTGCGTGTTGGGCCGTGTCTCATCGTCAACACGTATGTACCCCAGGGTCAGGATCGCCAGTTGCCGGCATTCCAGTACAAGCTCGACTGGCTCGCCCGGCTGCGCACGTACATCGAGCGGCACGCGCGACCGGATGAGCCGGTTTTGTGGATGGGCGATTTGAACACCGCCCGCGAGGCGAAGGACGTCTACGATCCCGACCGGCTGTGGGGCCACGTATGTTACTGCCAAGAAGTGCAGGAGGCCCTGAAGGGGGTCATGGACTGGGGGTTTGTGGACGTCTTCCGGCAACACTGCGACGAACCGGGGCATTACACGTTCTGGGATTATCGGATGCCCAAAGCTCTCGAGCGCAATCTGGGCTGGCGGCTGGACTACATCATGGCCACGCCCCCCCTGGCCAAGCGGTGCCGAACATGCTGGATCGACCGCCCCGCGCGGGCCCTGGCCAAGCCCAGCGATCACACGTTTCTGGTCGCGGAGTTTGACATTTGAACGCGCGGTCCTAAAATGCCGATCTTGCCGACGGCGCTTCGTGCTGACCCTGCTCCTGCCGGGTCAGAGCGAAGCCAGGCCCGATGGGCAATGAGGCGCAGGAACCGAACCACATGGTTGCGAACACGGTGATTTCCAACGAGGAATTCGGGGCGCTGATGCGGCGTCGCACGCAGCGACTGATGTGTGCGGCCGTGTATCTCTCGGCTCATCGTCACGAGCCGACCTCGCTGACCCGTCCGTTGCTGGGCGACCTGTTGTCGCAATCCGCCCAGGTCGAGGAGGTACTGGACTCCTACGGGGCGAGGAACAATCTTCACTGGCACACGTTCCGCTCCATCGTCGCCGCCATCAAGCTGTTCTCCAACGTCAGCTATGAGCTGCTTCATATTCAGCATTCGCTTCCTTACTACCGCCTGTTGCCATTGGAGCAGGATTTCGACCGGGCTACCCAGCGAGCGCTGGAATTCACCTCCGAAATCCTCGTCGAGGCGACCGACCGCATCCTTCGCCAGGCCGAACGGCTGGGGCTGTGGATCCCCCCACTGGCACCGTGCGTCGACATGTATCGCGAGGTACTTCCCCGTGGGCGCCTGGTGCAGGACCTGGCCACCCGCAAGAGTGAGACCGTCGCCAAGACCGTGACCACCGTGGCAACGGCGTTTCTCAACCTGGCGGCCGAAACCAAACCCTCCCTGCCATCGCGACGGATCGACCCCTCGGAGTACCCGGCGTTCCTGGCCGGCCCCATCACCGAGGAGAGCCTGCGCTCCATTGAGTTTCGATTCCATAACCTACAGTCGTTGTACGATACCAACGTCTCCAAGACCGAGGTGGAGGGGATCGACAAGGATCTGCCCGTCTTGCGGGGGCACATCAGCGTCGTTCTGCACCTGCTTCGCACGGCCACGGATTTCGCCCATTACTACGAGCGCCACGTGGACAGCAAGACCCAACTGTCCGGCGAGTACACGCTGAACCTGGTGCCGGCGGACAAGCTGTTGTCCAAGCTGATGAACTATTCGGTCAACTTCGCCGGGCAGTACCTGGCCTCGGCGGTGGTGCTCTGCCGCGAGATGCTCTCGCGCTATACCGAAGTGGGCTCCATCGAGGTGCCGGTCCCGGCCTATCGCGGCTTCCACGTGCGGCCGAGCACACTGATCGCCAAGCTGGTGCTTCACTACGGCAGCGAGGTCCGGATGGAGATGGACGACGAATCGTACGATGCGTCCAGCCCCCTGGAACTGTTCCGCGCCAACGAGAAGATCAACGCACGCAAGCGACGGTGGCTGGCCGAGGAGGTCGCCCGGACCGGCTTGGTCTCGCAGGATATCGGCGACCGCGAGCCCGCCCAGGTCGTACACGACACCATCATGGCCCTGGCCGAGCAGGGCAAGATTGTCATCTATGAGCAACCGCTCAAGCTGTTGGGGCGACCCATACGACCCGATTCCAGCCTTCTCCAATGGGTAACCGACGAGATCGCCCGCTTGCAGGCCACCGGCAAGATCGACATCGGCACGAACCTGACGATCCGCTTCGTGGGCGACAAACGCGTGCTGGCCGACATCCAGCTCCTGGCCGAGAGCGGCTATGGGGAGGACAGCCTAGGCAACAACGTTCCCCTGCCGGACAAGCTGGCCTACCTCCGGAAGTGACCCCACTGCCGAAACGGTCTGCACATCACGTCGATGGCTCTGTGAAGAACCCCAGAAGTGCGGACGACGTGCGTCGTCCGCACCTCCGGAGGGTCAGCAGCCCCCCCGGTAAATGGTACGCACTCATAGTATGGGCCAACCCCTCCGCCGAGACCGATGCGAAAACCGGTTCGAGAGGGCTTAATTTGCCGCCGCAGTGTCATACTGTTGGCACGTTGAGGGGCATTGTGTTGTCTTAAGGCAACATGCGCGGGTTTGCCATATCACCCGCCGCCCGCGAAAAGGGCCGAACTCCCACGATATGAAGCTCGGCCCCTGTCAGGTCCTGCTTGCCCGGTCGAATGCGACCTGCGATTAACGGCCCGGATTCTCCGTGCCCGATGTGGCCTCTGCGGCCTCACCGGCATCCGCCTCAGCCGCCGGCTGCGACGCGGCATCTTCAGGCGGGCTTGCGTCTTCCAGCAAATCCTCAATCGCCTTGGTCAGGTTTTCCGCCTTGTAAGAAGGGATCTCATAGACCCAGTCCTTGTGGCGGGCGGAGAACTGCTGGGCGTTCTGCCAGCCCTGAAGCTGGGCCTGCCTTTTTTGAAGCTCCTCTTCGTTCTGGACATTGCCCTCCGGCGGCCTGCCCTGTGTGAACTGGGCTGCCGCCCGCAGCCAGTACTTGTCATCCTCGCCGCGGGCGATCCGCAAGGTATACACCGTCGAGTCCTGCATCCGGCAGACGTAAGTCCGATCGAACGCAAGGTCCTTGACGGCTTCATCGTCGACCTTCTTGACATCGTCGAAACGCAGACTCGTCAGGGCCTCGAAGACCCACTTGTAGTCATTGCCTTTGAGCGTCTTGCCGGCGGGCATACCCTCCAACACGATCTCGTCGCTGTCCGGGTCCCTGCGTTTCAACGTGTAGGCTGCGCCGGCGGGCCCGGTCACGGTGACCTGTTGAATGTCCTTCCGTTCGGCGCGGATCAGTTCCTGGTCAATGAAGTCCAGCGTCCGCACATAGGGGAAGCTGTCGTCCTTGACCCGCCAGACCTTGGGGTCATTGAGCACCCGGGCATACGTGTTGCCGGTCTCCGCATCGCGATCGGACAGATAGAACCCCGTGATCTCCGTAGCCTCCTGGTCGAAGAAGGTCACCACGTAGCGGGCCTTGTCCTCGGTCACCCCCAGGTCGGCGTGGTTGGCCTCGCTTTCCGTGATGAGCTCCGCCGGTCGCAAGTCCAGACAGGCGGCGATCAAATTATTAACCTCGCCGGTCTGCGCCGGGTAGTCACTGCGATTGCCCACGACAAACCCCGTGCCCCGGCGGATCAAGCGGATTGTCTCATCCCGCGCGACGACGCGAATGGACGCGATGGCGTCGATGTCCACCCCGCCGATCAGATAGCCGGGAACCGTGGCCTCCGAAGGCGGACGACTGGCCAGGAACGATTGGGCCACCGCCCAGACCACCATAATCACCGCGATCGCCGCCAGGATTGCCAGTTTCCGATTACTCATGGTCAGACTCCCGATGCTCCGTGCTCGATCTATGCGTCGCTGGCATGGCTGATGTATCGGCGTTTGAGAAGTTGACGCCGAATGCCCAGGACTACGGCCACCAACAGGATAATCACCGGACCGGGAATGGTGCAGAAGTTCCGGAGTTGCCGCCCCAAGGCCTCGATGCGTTCGCGTCGCTTCATGCGGATTTCCCGCAGCCGCCGATTGGCCTCATAAATCCTGGTTTCGAGCTGCCGCTTCTCCTGGAGAATGGTCTGGCCGATCAGGCTCGCCTCATCGGCCTTCATGCCCGAGAGCTTCTCATTAAGCTGTTCCTGCCACGTCTCGATCTGCGCCTGAAGCTTCTGCTCTTCCTCCCGGGTTTCGGCCTCGGCCTGCTGCTCAATCTCGTCCACCGTGGTAAAAGGCCTGCGGTAGTTGCCCCGCGAGCGGATGCTGATCAGGTCACCCGAGCCGGACAGGTCCTCGACGCAGTTGAGCAGCAGAGCGCTGTTGTCGCCGACGATCATCATGCCGAAAAAGGCGTCTCGATAGGCGATCCCATCGGTGATGAAGTCGACGTCGCTGAAGACCGCCACGGCGCAATCCTCCTCGGCGACGGTCAATCCGGTCACCCGACGGGTCTTCGGCGTGTCGGCGGTATCATTCGGATCCGGAGTCTCACTCTCGGCCTCGACCTCGACTTCGATCCCATCGGGAAACGCGCTCGGCAGGCAGCCGGTCACTAGATAGCCCATGGCCACCGGCTCGGTCCCGTCGGTGAACTTCTTCATCAGCTCCGCGGGCTGGGGATACATCAGCTCAAACGGTCCGCTGACGGCCCAGGCGTTGCCGGACGCCGTTGTCGTGACCAGAGGCGTGCGCTGAACGTTCGGCGCAAGAGCGTCCTGCTCCGCCCCACCCTGGGACTTCTCGGATGGGCTCTTGAGATCGGGCAGTGGGATCTCCCTCAAGACACCGCCAAACAGGATGGTGACTATGTTCAGATCGGCCGTGATGGCGGTCTCGTCGCTGAAGCACGTCGGCTGGTTGAGGTCGAGGAAACCGATCAACGGCTGGGGACGCTGCGTCGGCGAGCCGGACCACGGGCGGGCCAGCGCCCGATCCCCGGCGAACGTGTTGGCCGGCATGGTCAGCCCCCACATGTTCAACAGCTTCTCCAGGCTCGAGCTGGGGTCCTGCATCGGCATCATCTGGCGCTGCATCGGATTGGGCTGGTCGAGCCGGCACCAGGGATCTACCAGGATAATGGCCCGGCCACCTTTGAGAATGTACTGGTCGATCGCAAAAAGCGTCTTTTCAGGCAGGTCCTTCGGATGGATCACCAGCAGGATATCCACGTTTTCGATCTGGTCGACGTCCGCCTCGATCGTGCGGACATCGTAGCGCTGCTCCAGGTGGCTGATCACCGTCCACTTGGGCCGGGCCTGGCCCTGTTGCATACGGGCCATCCACGGATTGTCGCCCATCACGGGCAGGCTGCTGAGCACGCCCAGACGCCGCTTGTCGCGGGTGGTGGCGGTCTCGATCAGGTAACTGATGTCGTACTCCACGAAATTTTGCCGGTCGGGCGAGAAGAAATCGATGGTCTTGGTCACGCCGAACGGCGTCTGCACGACCAGCCCGAAGAAGAAGTTGTCTTCCTCTGTAATGCTGAACCGCCTCAGCCCGTGACGGATGGCCTCTTCCTCCTCATCCGAGTACGGCCGCGGATCAATCACCTCCAGCCGCACCTTGTCCGAGGCCGCGGCGTATTCCTCCAGCAGGGCCTTGACGTAATAGTAATAATTGTTGAAAAAGCGAATCTGGTCCGTGGCCTTCATCGCGGCGGTCTTCGTGTAGTACAGCTTGATCGTCACCGGCTGGCTCAACCGCGACAGAATGGCCTTCGTCCCCGGCGAAAGGGTGTAGAGGCTCCGCTCGGTGACGTCGACTTTGGCGCGGGGCGCCAGGTTCTGGCAAATGCTGATACCGGCAAACGTGATCACCGCGACCAAGACGACCCCCACAATGACACGCAGCGTTCTGTTCATCAGTTGGCCTTTCTTTCATCCAGGATGAGGCTGCACGCGCTCACCCAACCGACGATCAGAATGACAAAGTACGCGATATCCTTGAACTCGATGACCCCCCGCAACAGGGAGTCAAAATGGTTCTGAAAGCTGAACCCCTCGACCGCGGCCACCGCGCCGGGCGGCAGGATCGTGGACAGGTACTGCAACGTGGTCGGCAGACCCGCATAAACCAGCACCGCACAGGCCACGACCGAGAGAATGAAGGCGATAACCTGGTTCTTCGAGACGGCCGAGAAGAAGGACCCGATCGCCAGAAACCCTCCGGCCATCAGGAAGCTGGCCAGGTACCCCGTGGCGATCACGCCCCAGTCCGGGTCGCCCAGGTAGGCCACGGTCACCGGCAGGGGAAAGGTCAGCGCCAGGGCGATGCCCAGAAAGCTCCAGGCCGCGAGGAACTTGCCAACCACCGCCTGCGTGACTGTGATCGGCAACGTGAACAGTAATTCGACTGAGCCGGTGCGCCGCTCCTCGGCCCACAGCCGCATCGCCGTGGCCGGCACCATGAAGATGTACAGCAGCGGAAGCCCGTTGAAGAACAGCCGCAGGTCCGCCTGCCGCTGCTCGAAAAAGCCCTGCTTGAACGGCAGGTACCCGGCGAAGAACAAGAAGATCACCAAAAACACGTAGGCCACCGGCGTGGCGAAGTATCCCTTCAACTCCCGCTTGTACACCGCCCAGAAGCCATTCATGTCGTGCACTCCCACAAACTCAGAACTTGAATCCGACGGGAACCGATGGTGTTCCGCGCCGTTGAAGTCTGCTTCCGCGCAATCAGGCGCTCTTCCGCGTGGTGGTGATCCTGCGGAAGACCTCGTCCAGACCGCAGCCGTACTGCGCCTTGAGCTCGCCCGGCGTCGAATCCACCAGGATCTTGCCGCGGGCGATAATGATACAACGGTTGCACACCATCTCCACCTCTTCCAGAATGTGCGTGGAGACGATGATGCACTTGTCCTGGGCCATCTGCTTGATAAGCTGGCGAACCTCGTGCTTCTGGTTGGGGTCCAGCCCGTCGGTCGGCTCATCCAGAATGAGCACCTGGGGGTCGTGGATCAGCGTCGACGCCAGGCATACCCGCCGCCGATATCCCTTGGACAGCGTATCAATCGTCTGGTGGTAGACCGATTCGATATGACACAGCCGGGCCACGCGTTCCAGGGCCTTTCTGCGCTCGGCACCACTGAGCTGCCGGGCGTCACACACGAAACCGAGGAACCCGGCTACGGTCATCTCGCCGTAGGCCGGGGCGTTCTCGGCCAGGTAGCCGATGCTCCGCCGCACGGCGATCGGGTCGGTGAGAATATCATGCCCGCAGATGGTGGCCGTACCGCTGTCGGGCGGCAGAAAACAAGCCAGCATCTTCATCGCCGTACTCTTGCCGGCTCCGTTCGGCCCCAGAAAACCGAGCACATCGCCCTTCTGGACGTCGAACGAGATGTCATCCACCGCGACCACCGGCCCGAAACTCCGCCTGAGGTTTCTGACGCTAATCATATCGCTCTCCACAATACGTGACGTCCACAACTCGCAGCCTGACCGCCCCCCGGCTTTGCCTTTCTTGGCGAAAGGCCCACCCCTTACGGGGCCATTAATGAGGTTTCCCTTATTAGCGGCTCGGTGGGAAATGTCAAGACCTTTCAAGACATTTCCGCCAAGCCCGAGCAGCCGGAGGCCCCAGGCAGTGATTCTATTACAAGATGCAACGTGAGGTTTGGTCTCGGACAGAAGATAAGGGGAATCCGAAGAAAGCTCGATAAGTGCTTGAATAAAAGAGATTTAGAACTGGGGAACAGGGATTCGAACCCCGACTAACTGATCCAGAGTCAGTTGTGCTACCATTACACCATTCCCCAAAACCCAACGAGCCGCACCCCGCGAAAGGCGCCGCCCGCATCGGTACACTACCGTATTCTCGGCATCCTGTCCAGCCCAATCCAGCCTCCGGGGCCAGTTTTTCATGTTCCGGTCGCCACCGCCTTGCCCCCCATCGCAGAAGAGCCCTACCAACCGTAAGGCCGGTAACCGTAGGGATACGCCCCCGAACGATAAGGAAGCGGCCGGGCATAAGGATTCGGCCACGGGTTTGACCAGTATCGCTGGTCCAGGTTGCGTCGGATACGTTCGCGTCGCTCCCGGCCGGCTTGGCGGCGGGCCTGGTCTACCTGTTCCTCGGCACGCCGCCGGGCCTCCATCTCACGGCGAACTACCTCGCGGCGTTCCTGCTCATCGGGCGTGATGGCTTTGCGATAGGCCTCCTGGAGCCGGACGAACTGCTCGCGCCGGGCCTGCAATTCGGCCTTGAGAACACGGATTTCCTCCTCTTTCTCGGCCAGGGCCACCTGAAGCTGCTCCACCCGTTGACGCAGGCGCACGACCTGCTCCGAGGGTTCGGGAGCGGGGGCGGGCTTACCTGTCAACGCGACGAGGAACAGGGGAACCAGAAGTGCTCGGTTCATCGTATGTTCCTTTCCAAGCAATGCCAGACACATTTCATGCTGGACCGCCTACGACAGTTTGTCAAGTGAATCTACCGTCCGTCCTTTCTGCGTACCCGCCAAGTGGCCGCAGCAAGCACCCCATGCTCGCAGGCGTTCCCACGAGGTCGGCGACTATCACCAGGCGCGACCTTGCACCACTGATCCGGGGCCGATAGCATGCCTGCCTCATACACCGCCGGTAAAGGCGGGCTGGGCCGTATCTGCGGGAACCAGGATGCCAAACGGGTTGAGAATAGGAAATCTGGACCTCGATGTGCCTTTCTACCAGGCGCCATTGAGCGGGTACAGCGACCGGGCCATGCGGCGGCTGGCGCGGCAGTTCGGATGCCCCCTGACGTTCACCGGTGTGTTGCTGGACAAGGTCGCCCTGCATCGCGGGGCGATGCGAAAGCTGCATCTGCAGCCGGTTCCGGAGGAGTCGCCGGTGGGGGCCCAGATCCTCGGAGCCGACCCGCAGACCATGGCCCATGCCGCGGCGGCATTGCAAGGGGTGGGTTTTGACGCAATCGACCTGAACTTCGCCTGCCCGGCCCCCAAGGTGCTGCGGCGAGGCCGGGGCGGTGCCCTGCTGGACCATCCCCGTCGCATTCTGGAGATCTACCAGCGGGTCCGCGACGCGGTTTCCGTGCCCGTTCTGGTCAAGCTGCGGATCGGCGTCGACAGCGGGCCGGCCTCACGAGAGGGCTTTTGGGAGATCTGCGAGCGTCTGGCCAGTGAAAGGCCCGATGCCCTCGTCATCCACGGCCGCACCGTGGGCAAGATGTACCGGGGCAGGGCTGACTGGGCCCTCCTGGGCGAAGTGAAGCAGCGATTTACCGATCAGATCATCATCGGCAGTGGTGACTTGATGACCCCCCAGGACGTAGCGCGGCGGATACACACCAGCGGCCTTGACGGTGTGGCGATCGCCCGCGGAGCCATCGGTAATCCGTGGATTTTCCGCGACTGCCGGGCCCTGTTGGCCGGGCAGGCGCCCGCACCGCCGCCGACGCTGGAAGAGGTGGGCGAGGTAATGCTTCAACACTTGGAATGGATTCTGGAGCTCTATCCGGAGCACAAAGCCGTGCCCTTCTTCCGCAAGTTCGCCGCCCACTACAGCAAGCGCCATCCACAGCGCAAGGCCGCCCTGCCGGACCTCATGGCCGCCAAGACCGCCGAACAGCTCCGCCGAGCCATCCGGCGCTGGTTCAACGGCCAAGCCGAAGAACGCCCCGCCTGACAAATCCTCGCATATTGTAACCTCCTTTGCCCCAAGCGCGTATAACGGGGTGACGGACCGGACGTTTGGTGAAGATTCCAGCCCGCAGGGGGCACAAAACAGATTATAATAGAGAACTTGGAAAGGACCTTGTTATGAAAAAAGCCATGTGTGCCATCGTCATCGTCGCGATGCTGGCCGGACCACTGGTGGCCGCGCCGCTGAACAAGGCCCGTGTCAGCAGCCTGGCCAACTGGGTGCTGCACGTCGACAGCGAGCAGTTTGCCGCGTCGCGAATCGGCAAGCTGATTCGCCAGGAGATCCGCAATTCGGACATTGAACCCAAGTTGCAGGATTTTGCCCAGGTCTTCTCGTTCCACCCCTTGGATGACATCCGTAACGTCACGCTCTACGGCCGCGGCAAGGACCCCAGCCTGGCCGTGGCCATGTTCCAGGGCCGCTACAACCAGCAGACGCTGGCCGCCGTGGTGGGTATGAACCCGTTCTATGAGGTGTATGAGCACGGGGGACACACGATCCACAGTTGGGTTGATGAAAACAAGCAGAAGGAAGGCCAGGAGCAACGCCAGTACGGGGCCTTCTACGGAAAGGACACCGTGCTAATCAGCATGGGGCGCCCCACGCTGGAGCACGTGCTGGACGTGCTGGACGGCAAGGCCCAGGCCATGACGTATCATCCCGACCTGGAGGACTTCCAGGCCGAGCATGAGGGCACGTTTCTGCTGCTCGCGGCCGATGACGTGGACCAGACCGTCGCCGGCCTGGATGAATCCGGCATCGCCCAGCAGACGCGTCGTCTGGCTTTGGCGGTGGGTGAAGAGGACGCCACGACCTACGTGGATATCACGCTCGAGGCGTTGAACAGCGAAGCCGCCACCAAGCTGGCGCAGATTGTGATGGGGCTGAAGGCATTCGTCTCGCTGTCGGTCGCCGAGCAAGAGCCCGAACTGGCTCAGATGGTCGAGGCCATCACGATCGCCTGGCAGGACAACGTGGTGCGGGTGCACCTGGCGTGGGACAGCCAGAGGCTGTTCACCCTGCTCAAGACGATGGCTGAGAAACACGGGGCTCATGTGGAACAGGCGGTCTCAATGAATATGCCGTAGCCCCTGAGCCGGTGGCGCCGGCGACTGGAAAAGGTCATGGAGCGGTCGCAAGAGAGAACGCCGCACGCCGACCCGGCACGGTCCGGGTCGGACGTGTCGGTTTCGGACGAGGTTGAGCTGATCCGGGCGGCCCAGGAGGGCTGCTCGGTCAGCTTCGCCGCGCTGGTCGACCGCTACAGCCACCCCGTGCTGGGTTTTCTCCATCGTCGTCTGGGCAATCGGCACGAAGCCGAGGATCTCGCGCAGGAAACCTTCGTGCGGGTCTATCGCCACCTGAACCAGTACCGGTGCGAATCCCGGTTCTCGACGTGGCTGTTCACGATCGCGTCTAACCTGGCGGCCAGCCATCAACGCCGCATACGGCGGCGGCCGACGCGCGAGCCGATGCGGGAGGTAGCATCGACCCAGCCGGGGCCGGCGCGCGTTTTGGAGCAACGCGAACAGGGTGAGCACCTGTGGACACTGGCCGAACAGCTTCCGGAGAGCCAACGGCGCGTACTGGAGCTGCGCTACCTGGCCGAGTTGTCGGTCGATGAGACCGCGCGGGTGATGGGCAAGACGCCCGTGCACGTGAAGGTGTTGCTTTATCGGGCCCGGCGGAATATGGCCCGGAAACTGTCGGTCAGCCGCGAGGCGGCTCTGGCCGATTTGCCGAGGACGTCACGGTCGAGGCTGGCCGGTCAAGGAGTTCTGCCATGATGACGTGTCCGTGGTACCGATGGAAGCTGTCCAACGCGGTTGACGAGGCCGGGCCCCTGCCGGCCCGATTGCAGCGTCACGTGGACCGGTGTGAAGGCTGCCGACGTTTCTATCGAACAGCCGAAAGGCTGGCCGAGCAACTGCCGCACCGGACCGGGCCATGGTATGACGAGCCGTCGCTGCGTGATCAGGTCCTGGCCATCGTCGCGGCGACTCACGAGAAACCGGCCGCCGGGCGCCCCCCCGCGGCACGACCCAGGTGGCAGGGGCCGGTGGTCGCGGCGGCCGCGGCCCTGGTCATGGTGCTGGGTGTGACTGCGGCGATCCTGGTGCTCGTCGGCCGGCCGACCGACTCCACGGGAACCAGCCCGACGGCCGCCCTGCAGGGGATTATCCAACAGGCGGTCCCCGCCGGCCGGCCGGTCGGGCGCGACCCAGCCACATTTCAGGCGTGGGTGACCCGCCCCTACGCCCGCGAACTGGAGTGCCTGGGCCGGCAGGCCGAATCGAGCGTGCGGTTCGTAGCCTCATGTGTCGGCGTCGAGTTGGAGCCCCGGTTGTTGCCGCCGGGGCCGGACGCTGCTCTAGGCGTGGACGTGGAGCCACAGGTGCCTTGATGCCCGGCCCCTGTCGCATGCAAGGCCGGTTTCTGTTGCTCAGCGAGAAAAACCGGCAAAAACCGTGTAATGATTTCCGATGTCGCGCGTTTTCCTGGGTGAGCTTGCGAATGGAACGAGCACGGTGTAAACTGGGCTCGCCCGGACGGGAATCATGATCGCAGCGTACCGATAACACAGAAGCCGATCCAACCGAAAGGGGCGCCTGTGCGAAAGTATTTCAAGACCACCCTTTTCGTCACCGCGATCGTGTCCATTGTCGCCGTCCTCGTGTTGCAGCGGGTCCTGAAACGGGTGGTCTCAGCGGGTCCTGCGCCAACGGTCGTCCGCATCGAAGAAGCCCAACGTGGCCAGTTGCAGGAGTTCGTGACGGCGCCGGGTCAGATCGAGCCCAAGACCAAGGTGGACATCAGCGCCAAGGTGTCGGCGCGGGTGGTGGAACTGCCCTACGAGGAGGGCGACCCGGTCACGGCGGGCGATCCGAACGCCGCCCCCCCTGTCCCGGCCTCGGTCCTGGTGCGGCTGGACTCGCGCGACTTGGTCAGCCGCCTGCAAAGCGCCGAGGCCCGGTACGAGGCCCAAAAGGCGCAGATCGAGGTCGCCAAGGCGTCACTGGCGGCGGCCCGGGCGCGTCTCGAAGGGACTCGCACCAGTCTGGAGCAGGCCCAGCGGGATTTTGAACGCCAGAGAACCCTGTTCGAATCGCACGACATCAGCGAAAGTGCGTTCGAAGCCGCCCGACAGAGGCTGCGGGAGTTGCAGGCCCAATACGAGGCCGCCGAGCATCAACTCCGTGCCGATGAGATCAGTCTGCAGGTCGCCCAGCACAATCTGGATGCCCAGAAGGCGACGGTCGAGGAGGCTCGCGAGGCCGTGGGCTATTGTGTCATCACCGCGCCCATGAACGGCGTCATCACGCGGATCAACGTGGAGGTCGGGACGGTCGTGACCGGCACGATCAGCTACCCCGGCACGATCATCATGACCCTCGCCGACCTGTCGCGGATGATCGTCGTCGCGGAGGTGGACGAGGCGGACATCGGCAAACTGGAGGTCGGCCAAAAGGCGGACGTGCGCGTCCAGGCATACTACGGCCAGACCTTCCACGGCGTGGTCGATCATATTGCCGTCTCACATGATCTGTCCCGCACGGGCGCCAAGTATTTCCGCACGGAGATTCTCTTGCAGGGTGACGTGAGCCGCCTGTATTCGGGCCTGACCGCCGACGTGGACATATTTACCGAAGAGCACCTCGACGTTATCGCCGTCCCCGCCCAGGCCGTGCTCAGTCGAAAGGTGGACGACCTCCCGTTTGACATCCGCCAGGACAACCCCAACGTCGATGCGGACAAGACCGAATGCATGGTCGTGTTCCGGGTGGTGGACGGAAAGACCGTGGTCACGCCCGTCACGATCGGCCCCAGCGACATGACACGGATTATCATCCGCTCCGGCCTGGAGGTCGGTGACCGGGTGATCGTCGGCCCATATAAGGTGCTGGGGGGCATGCAGCACGACAAGCCGGTGCGGGATGAGCGCGAGGTGGAGGCGGAAAAGGCCAAAGAGAAGGGTAAGGCCTCCTCCACAGAAACGGGTGGGAAAGAGGGCGAACCCACCGAGCCGAAGTAGGAGACCCCCGTTGCCGACCGGGCCCAAAACCATCATCCGACTTCATACCGTCAAGCGCATCTACAAGGTAGGGACGGAGCGCATCCACGCCCTGGACGGGCTGGATTTGGAGGTGCGTGAGAATGAATACGTGGCCGTCATGGGACAGAGCGGATCGGGCAAAAGCACCCTGATGAACCTGATCGGCTGCCTGGATTGCGCGACGAGCGGGACCTATGAGCTGGATGGCCAGGACGTGACAACGATGAGCCCCGCGGCTCTGGCGCAGGTGCGTAATCAGAAGATCGGCTTTGTGTTCCAGTCGTTTGAGCTGCTGCCGCGGGCCGACGCCCTGCACAACGTGGAGTTGCCCCTGATCTACTCGCGGCATCCCGTCTGGTCGCGGCGGAAGCTCGCCGTGGAGGCGCTGACGCGGGTAGGCCTGGCCGAACGCGTCGATCATCGGCCCAATCAGCTCTCCGGCGGCGAGAAGCAGCGCGTCGCCGTGGCCCGCGCCCTGATCAACCACCCCAGCATCCTCCTGGCCGATGAGCCCACCGGCAACCTGGACAGCAAGACCAGCCGCGAAATCCTCGCCCTGTTTGACCGGCTGCATGACGAGGGACAGACGATCATCATGGTCACGCATGAGTCGGACGTGGCCTGTCACGCGCAGCGCATCGTGCGGATGCTCGACGGCAAGGTCGTCAGCGATCTGCCCACCGAGCAGGATACCGCCTACGCCTACCGCAACGGAGGACAGCGATTATGAGATGGCTGCTGTCCTTCCCACTGGCGTTTATCGGCCTGATCGCGCAAAGCGTGGCCTTGGCCATGAGCCAGATCTGGGCCAACAAGGTGCGGTCCATTCTGACCACCCTGGGGATCATCATCGGGGTGGCCTCCGTGACGGCGGTCGTCGCCGCGCTGAGCGGTTTGAAGGCCAAGGTCATGAGCGACATCGAGACCTTCGGCACGAACCGCATCTTCATCTGGCCCCGCTGGCCGGACTCGGGCCCGAAGAAGAACGCCTCGTGGCGGGTTATTCGCTTCCTGCCGGAGCAGTTCGAGGGGCTCTTGGACGAGTGCCCGTCGGTCAAGGCGTTCACCCGCGTGGCCGGGACCAACGAATCGGTGCGCTACGCGGAGAAGGCCCTGGAGAGCGCTCAGGTCGTCGGCATCGAGCCGGCCTGGCACGAGATCGAATCGCGGCCCGTCATCTGGGGACGGCCTTTCTCGGCGGTGGACATGCTGCAGCGGCGGGCGGTGTGCCTGGTGGACCCGATGCTTCGTGACAAGCTGGGCATGGACCGTGATCCGGTGGGCTCGTTTCTGACCATCGGGTATCGCACTTTCCGCGTGGTGGGCGTCGTCGAGCCACGACCGAGCATGTCCATGATCGGCGGCGGTGGACGCGGCGAAGACTACGAGGTGTTCATCCCCTTCCAGACGTTCTACCAGATTCGCGGCGAGCCCTGGTTCCAGGTCATGGCGGCCAGCCGCAGCCCGAAGGTGTCCGACGAGGCCAAGGCCGAGATCACGTTCTTCCTGCGGCGGACGCGCAATCTCAAGCCCGGTGAGCCCGATACGTTCCGCGTGCTCACCGTGGAAAGCGAAGTGCGCACCTTCCTGACGATCGCGGGCCGGTTCACTATCGTAGCCGCCGGCGTGGTGGGGATCAGCCTGCTGGTCGGCGGCATCGGCATCATGAACATCATGCTGGTCAGCGTGTCCGAACGGACCCGCGAGATCGGGCTTCGCAAGGCCGTGGGGGCAACCAACGCCGCCATCCTGACCCAGTTCCTGGTCGAGGCGGTGGTGCTCTGTTGCGTGGGCGGATTGTTCGGCCTGGGACTGGGGCAGGTGCTGACCACGGCGATCGCGCGGATCCCCGCGGCGAATCTGGACCAGGCATACATCCCCGCTTGGGCGGTTTTGATGTCGTTCGGTTTCTCGGCGCTGGTGGGGATCTTCTTCGGCATGTTCCCCGCCGCCAAGGCCGCCCGTTTGGATCCCATCGAGGCTTTGAGACATGAGTAGACAGGATTTTCCCGAGAGAGTCGGGTGCGTGCTTCTTGCACTCGTGGTGGTTTTTACCACGTCCGGGTGTGAGACGTTGTTGGAGGAGGACCAGTTCCGCGAGGGGCAGGTTCCCATCGAGAAACGGCACCGGATCGAACCGCTGGATTTGTCGGAAGTTCCCGTGCACGAGGAGCCGACTGACCCCCCGATCACCGAGCCGGCCGCCGAGGCTGTGACCCTGGGACTCGAACAGTGCCGGGCCCTGGCGCTGGAGAACAACCTGGACCTGAAGGTGCAATTGCTGGCCCCCACCATCGCCGCTCAGGACGTCAGCGCCGAGGAGGCCAAGTTTGAATCCGTCTTCTTCTTCGACGCGGCCCTGTCGCGCAGCGACCAGCCGCAGCAGGATTTTGTGCCGATCGGCGAGGGGCTGTACTTGCCCAGCATCAGCGGCTCCCAAACGCGGTCGTGGAACAGTCGCTACGGGGTGCAGGTGCCTTTGCAGACCGGCGGCACGTTGACCTTCAACATGGCCGATGCCCGCCGCCGGAGCCTGAACGTCGGATCGGACCCCTGGTATACCAACGCCTTCACGTTTTCGATCAGCCAGCCCTTGTTGCGTAACGCCGGCCAGCGGACCACCCTGCACAGCATTCGGATTGCGCGGTATGTCCAGCAGGAGGTGGATCTGGCGACCAAGCTCGAAGTGATTGCCGTGGTCGCCGCAATCGACCGCGCGTACTGGCGGCTCTATGCGGCTCGACGCGAACTGGAGGTACGACAGCAGCAGTATGAACTGGCCCAGGCCCAACTGGAGCGGGCCGAGCGCTTTGTCGAGGCCGGCGAGATGGCCAGCGTGGAGGTCCTGCGGGCCGAGGCCGGACTGGCGCAGCAACTGGCCGCGATCATCACCGCGGAGAATGCCCTGCGGGATCGCCAGCGGGAGTTCAAACGCGTGCTCAACAAACCCGCCATGCCTATCGACAGCGAAACGGTCGTGGTCCCCGCCACGCTGCCCGATCCGGTCCATTACGATTTCGAACAGCGGCAGATGGTTGCCCAGGCGATGGACAACCGCATCGACCTGCTCCGGCTGGAGTTGCAGATCCTCCAAAACCTGAGCACCATCGACTACCTGCGCAACCAGACCCTGCCTCTGGTCTCCCTGCAATACACGTACAACATTAACGGGGTGGGACCGACCGGGCCGGATTCCTACGACATGCTGTTCGACAAGAACTTCGAGGATCATCGAATGGGTCTGACGCTGTCGGTGCCTTTGGGCAACGAGCGGGCCCGCAGCCAGTTGCGCAAGGTCCTCTATCAACGTCGCCAGCACCTGGCCACGCGACAGGCCCGGCAACTGCTGATCAAACAGGAGGTGCTCGCCGCGCTGGATCAGGTGGAGACCAACTGGCAGCAGATTCTGGCCAATCGGCAGAACGCCCTCCTGCAAGGACGGCTCTACCAGGCCGAGATCCGCCAGTTCGAGGTCGGCGAGCGGACCAGCACGGACGTGCTCCAGGCGCAAACGAACTTCGCCAACGCCCAGAGCGGAGAAATCCGGGCCCTGGTCGAGTACGAAATCGCCCTGGTGGACCTGGCCTACGCGACCGGGACGCTCCTGGGGGCCTCGCGGGTGGACTGGGAGCCGGCCGTTCCCGATATCGGCGTGCGTCCCTGACCCCGCGTACGGACCCGGCGGCCAGGGCGCTCCTTATCGCAGGCCGCGTCCTGAACCCCTCGAGCGGGCCATCGTCCAGCCCGCGGCTGTGAGGACCAGGCCCACCAACAGGATCGTCGTCACGCCCATGACCGGAATCACGAACTCGTGGACGCCCCACCGCCACGCCGCGGGGATCCAATCGGTCTTGATCGACAGGGTGGCCCAGGCAATCACGAACAGGCCCAACAGCACGCCGAGCACGGCCGGGGCGTTGGCCGCACGGCTGATCCGCCCCAGCAGGAACAGACCCAACATGCCCCCGCCAAGAATGCCCGACCAGGTCCACCACACGTCCAGCACGCTGCCCCCGGCGCGGGTCATCCACAAGGCCACGGCCGTGCCCGCCACGCCCCAGACCGCCGTGGCGACGTACAGGGCGGTCAGTGTCTCGCCGGCTTGGGCCCGCGGTCGAATATAGCGACGGTACCAATCGCCGACCACCAACGTAGCCGACGAGTTCAGACTGGTCGAGACGGTGCTCATCCCGGCCGCGAAGATGGCCGCGATCAGCAAGCCCGTCACGCCCGGCGGCAGCATCCGCCCGATGAAGTGCGGAAACACCGCATCGCCCACCTGATCGGGCTTCAGCGTCCGGCTTTGGGCCTCACAGGCCACCTCAAAACCGGGGTCGCCCGGATCCATGCCTTTCTGCAGCACCACGCGGCGGGCGGCGATTTGACGGACTTCGGCCAGCGCCTGGGGTTGGGTGCGATAAAAGGCGAACAGCTCGGTGCCGATGAAGAAGAACAGCGCCGAGATCGGCACATACAGTAACCCGCCCAGCCACAGGCTTTTGCGGGCCTCGCGGTCCGACTTCGAGGCGATGTACCGCTGGATGTAGCTCTGGTCGATGCCGAAGTTCTGGAGGTTGATGACCACGCCGTACAGCAGCACCATCCAAAAGGTCGGCGCCGTCCAGGACCAGCTCATCGCGCCCAGGCTGAACTTGTGGTGCTCGGCGGCCACGGTGAACACCCGCCCCGCCCCGCCGGGCATGAGCACCAGCATGAGGACCGCACACAACCCCGCGCCGCCCATGAGCACAATCGCCTGGACGGCATCGGCCCAGATCACCGCCGCGATGCCGCCGATCAAGGCGTAGGCCGTCACGGACAGGCCCGTGACCAGGATAATCGTCCAGAGGCTCCAACCCAGCAGCACGTGCAGGGACAGTGCGATCAGGTACATCACCACGCCCATGCGGGCCAGTTGCGTCAGCAGGTAGAACAGGCTCACGTATCCGCGCGCCCACGGCCCGAAGCGGTGCTCGAGCAGGGCATAGGCGGAAACCTCGCCGCTGCGTCGGTAGTATGGCAGGAAGAACCGCACGGCCAGCCACGTGGCGACGGGCAGCGACAGGCTGAACACGAAGGCGTTCCAATTGGAGGCGTAGGCCTTTCCCGGCAAGGCCAGGAAGCTGATGCTACTCAGGTACGTGGCGAAGATGCTCAGCCCGCACACCCAGCCCGGCAGCGAGCGATCGGCGGCCGTGTACCCCTCCGCCGAACGGCTGCGGCGATGGAACAACACGCCGATGGCCATCGTCCCGACGAAGTACGCCCCCAGCACCAGCCAATCGAGGATCGTGAAGTGTCCTTCCATCCGGGTTTCCTTGGCGTTTCTTCTCGTCGAGCCGGAGCGCGTCGAGCATCCCCGGACACGACATAGCCTGAAGGAGCCAACGACGACCCGGGGTCGCTGCTAATCGGGCCACTCGCCCTGGAAGACCTCTACCGCCGGGCCGGTCATGTAGACGCAGTTATCCTCCGGGCACCAATACAGCTCCAAATCGCCGCCGGGCAAATGCGCCAGGACCCGCGGCTGGGTCCGCCCGGTCAGGACCCCGGCGACACAACACGCGCACGCCCCCGTCCCGCACGCCAGGGTCATCCCGCTGCCCCGCTCCCACGTGATCATGGTGAACTCCTCGGGGCCGGCGATCTTTACGAAGTGGGCATTGACCCGCTCCGGGAATAGTGCATGGTGCTCCACCAGCGGCCCCAGCCGGGCCAGGTCGATCGCGTGAAGGTCCTCCACGAAGAACACCGCGTGCGGATTGCCCATCGACACGCACGTCATCGTCCAGGTGGTCCCCTCGATCTCCATCGGCTCGTTGACGACCGGGTCCACGGGCAGGGCCACGGGGATATCGGGCCCGGCCAGGATGGGCTGGCCCATGTTGACGCACACCTGCTCGACGCGTCCGTCCGCGCCCCGCCGCAGGCCCAGCGTGAGGATGCCGCGGCCGGTCTCGATCCGCAACGAAGCGTCGAAGGTGCCCTTGCCCGGCACGCTGAAGGGGCCGCCCGGCTCGACCAGGCCGTGATCGTGAACGTACTTGGCCAGGCAGCGAATGCCGTTGCCGCACATCTGGGCCTCGGAGCCGTCGGCGTTGAACATCTGCATCCGCGCATCGGCCACGTCCGATGGATGGATCAGGATCAGGCCATCCGAGCCCACACCGAAATGCCGGTTGCTGATCCGCACCGCCAGGTCCGCCGGATCGGCCACCTGCTCGGTGAAGCAGTCCACGTACACGTAGTCATTGCCCAAGCCGTGCATCTTTGCAAAACGCATACAACGCCTCGCCGCCGAAAACCACGTTATCAAGCCGCCGCCATTCTAGACGGCGACCGGCCGTTTGCAAGCGCCGAGCGTTCGCAAAATGGCGGAAGAAAAACGCATTCTGGTCATGCGTCGCCCGCGTTCACCGGTACAATGGAGGCTCGTCCGGATACCACCGGAGCACCTCAGCCAGGGTTCATGAATTGGGAGATCATGGTATGCGTTCCATAACTCGGACGATCCGGATGAGTGGATGGATGATTGTTCTTGTCTGCGTTTGCATCGCGGGACGGGCGGCAGGCGGTTCGTTTCAGGTGGACCCTACGGTAGCGATCCAGGCCCAGCCGTTCACATTGGATCGGGTCCGCCTGCTCGACGGGCCGTTTCGCCACGCCATGGAGAAGGACATTGACTGGCTGGTGCGTCTCGAGCCCGACCGTCTGCTGTCCCGTTTCCGCGAATACGCCGGTCTGGAGCCCAAGGGCCCCATCTATGGGGGCTGGGAGCGGGACACCATCTCCGGCCATTCGCTGGGGCATTATCTCTCGGCGTGCGCGCTGGGGTATGCGACGACGGGCGATGAGCGGCTCCTGGCCAAGGTGAACTACATCGTGGACGAGCTGGTCGTGTGCCAGAAGGCCTACGGCGACGGCTACGTCGGCGGCATCCCCAACGGCCACAAGGTCTTTGAGGAGGTGGCGCGCGGTGAAATTCGCTCCAAGGGGTTCGATCTGAACGGGCTGTGGGTGCCGTGGTACACCACGCACAAGCTCATGGCCGGGTTGCGGGACGCGAACCTCCATTGCGACAACAAGACCGCCCGGACGGTGCTGATCCAACTGGCGGATTGGGCCTGGACCGTGGTGGATGACCTCAACGACGAGCAGATCCAGCGGATGTTGGCCTGCGAGCACGGCGGCATGCTCGAGCTGGCCGCGGACGTCTACGCCCTGACCGGCGACAAGAAGTACCTCAAGCTGGCCGATGCCTTCTACCACAAGGCCATCCTCGACCCGCTCAGCCAGGAACGGGATGCGTTCCCCGGCGTGCACGCCAACACGCAGATTCCCAAGCTCATCGGGTGCGCCCGCCGATATGAGCTGACCGGTGAGGAGCGGTTCGGCACGATCGCCCGGTTCGCGTGGGACACGATCGTCAATCACCACACGTACGTCACGGGCGGCAACAGCCACCGCGAGTACTTCGGCCCGCCGGACACGCTGGCCGACCGGCTCAGCGAGAACACCACCGAGACCTGCAACACCTACAACATGCTCAAGTTCACCCGCCCCCTGTTCGCCTGGACGGGCCGGGCCCGCTACATGGACTACTTCGAACGCGCCCTGCTGAACCATATCCTGGCCTCGCAGAATCCGGAGGATGGCATGACCTGCTATTTCCTCCCGCTGGCCCAGGGCGCCCGCAAGACCTACTCCACGCCGTTCAACGCGTTCTGGTGCTGCACGGGCACGGGCATGGAGAACCACGTCCGCTATGGCGAGCAGATCTACTCGCATCACGGCCCCGATCTGTACGTGAACCTGTTCATCGCCTCCACGCTTGACTGGCCCGAGCAGGGCCTGCGGCTACGACAGCAGACCCGCTTCCCCGAGTCGGGCCGGATGCGTCTGAGCCTGCGGCTGGAACGTCCGCTGGAATCGACGCTGCGGATTCGCCGGCCCTTCTGGGCAACGGGCGAGATGACGCTTCGGGTCAACGGCCAACCGCAGGAGGTTTCGGCAAAGCCGGGCAGCTATATCGAGCTGCGGCGGACCTGGCAGGATGGGGACCGCATCGCGATAGAGCTGCCCATGAGCCTGCGCATCGAGGCCCTGCCCGACAACCCCGACCGCATTGCGATCCTGTATGGGCCCTTGGTGCTGGCCGGGGAATTCGGCGACCGCAAGCCCGAGCCCTGGGTGCCGGTGCTCATGACGCAGGACCCCGATCCATCGAACTGGATCGAGCGGATCCCCGGACCGATGCTGCGGTTCAAGACGATCGGCGTGGGGCGGCCGTCGGACTTCACCTTGATCCCCCTTTACCGGCTGCACGGGCAGTGGTACTCGGTGTACTTTGACCGCTTCACCGAGGAGCAATGGAACGAGCGACAGGCCGCCTACGAGGCCGAGCAGAAGCGACTGCGCGAGCTTCAGGCCCGAACGGTCGATTTCGTGCAGCCCGGCGAGATGCAGCCCGAACGGGATCACCGCTTCGCCGGCGAGCAGACCTATGCGGGGACGCATAGCGGCCGCGGGTGGCGGGATGCCCGCAACGGCGGGTGGTTCAGCTTTGAACTCAAGGTCGCGGCCGATGAGTCGCTGGATCTGGTGTGCACCTACTGGGGCGATGATGCGGGCGACCGGCAGTTCGATGTGCTCGGTGACGGCCAGAAGCTCGCGACCCAGGTGCTCAACCGCAACGCCCCGGGCCGGTTCTTCGACGTGGCGTACCCGCTGCCCGAGGAGATGCTGCGCGGCAAGGAGACCATCACCGTGCGCTTCCAGGCGCATCCGGGCAAAACCGCCGGCGGCGTCTTCGGCTGCCGCATCCTCACACGCAAGTAACGCCTGTGGCGCGGGACGCCCAAGAGACACCCTCCCCGCCGACGGTCGGACCGCGTAATCAGGCTCAGATCTCAGACGGCGAAACGGACTTGAGCGTCAAGGGCACGGTCGAACCATCGCCCCGCCGCAGCGCCGTGAAGCCCGCTTCGTACAGCATCTTCCGGGCGCCGGCCATGTCCAGTCCACGGTGGCCGGAGGTGTCCGCCGCCACGTCCCGAGGGTTGGCGCCCGTTTCCGCGTAGACCACATTGGCCCCGGAGGTCAAACCGATCAGGTTAGGCTCGTGCACGGCAATGTTGTCGGTGTTCGGACACGCCAACGAGGCCAGCGACACCACCGCCACGATCTGGGCCAACCGCAACTCCGACACCTGTCCGTGACGAGCCAACGGCGAATGGGGAAGATAAACCCGTCGCATCGCCGCGTGTTGAAAGCAGCCGAACTCCACCCCCAGCAAAAGCTGGTCGGCCAGTTCCTCGGCCGAGTGTTCCGGCCCCACCGGCTCGCAGCAGTAATAGAAATCCAAGCCGGACTCGCGGATGACCCGGAACGTCCGCTTGCGGTCCTCCGGATCGAGGTCGGTATCGATACCCTCGCGAAGACGACAGACGTGGTAGGCCCCGTTCACGCCGGCCCGACGGAGGGCATCGGCCTGGCCACGGTCGAAGTCCCCGATGTTGACGACGATCTGGGTGTGTGACGGGATGGCCCGATGGACAGCCTTGACCACCCGGAGGAGGCGCTCGAGGTCAAACTCGTGCATGGTCATCAGGAACAAAGCATAGAGGTCTCCGGCGGCGGCGAAGCCCCGTGCCCGCTCGATGATCTCCTCGGTCGTCAACCGCGTTTCCGGAAACGGCGTGTGGTCTTTTCCAAAAACACAGAAGCGACAGTTGGCCGGACACGGAGAGGTCTCTATGCCGATCTGACCCAGAAGGATCGCCTCGTTGTGGAACCGCTGGCGCGACACAGCATCGCCGGCCGCCCGGATCATCCCCGCTTCGGCGGACGTCTCCGGGAACGACAGCAGGTAGATGCAGTCCTCGCGCAAGGGGGCGGCGCCGTGCAGTGCGGCAGTGAGGATCTCATGTAGTCTCGTCGAAATCATGCGACGGCTCCTTGTTCGTCTTCATGCCTGAGCAGTAGGGATCGCACCCAGCGGGCTGCTGATGTTGCCGGCCGCGTCCATAAGGTCTGAGAAACCCGCCGCCCACATCATGGTACGGCAATCGGCGGTGGTGATCGCGTTGCTCTGACGCCAGAGCGCGGAACGTTCGTTTTGCTGCGCTCTTGGCATTCCAAGGGCTGCCAGGATATTGATCGCGTCACTGATATGCTTATGGTACTTGGTCTGGTTCATTCTGCAATTCTCCGCGTCTCCTCGTCGATCATATCCTGAGTCAACTCTCCTTGCTTAATTGCCCACCTTCCAAGTTCACTTAGGGCCTTTCGGCTTGGGTACTTCATAAGTTTGAGATCGGTTGCATTGACCTGCGTGTGGCCGCTGAACCGCCGGAAATTCTCATCAACCGCCGTTGAATTGAGAAAGACAGCAAGCCCCCTTGCAAGCACTTCCGTTAGGGGTTCTTTATTACTGTGGAAAACGTTGAGGTGATTTTCCAAACCAATCTTCTCCGCTTCACCAAACACAGCAGGGTCAACGACGCTCGCCACAATTCTCCGCCTCTCCTCTTTTGAGGAGAAACGGCGCACCACAGTATAAAAACCCTTTGGATACAGCCATTTTTGCGTGTCTTTGTTCTCTCGAATCGCGTTAGGCTTCTTCCCCCCTTCAATCGGCCATTGCATGAACTGCCCCTTGAAATGGCATGGGTACAATAACGGCACTGCTCCGGCTTCAGGCATGGCCCTCAACTGATCCTTCATGCGAAAATCCACGACTGGTCCGGTTGAAACCTGTATCCCAATTTCGGAAAGCGTGTAGCTGAATGCTTTCGCATCCTTAAAAAAATCAGCTTCCGGTCTCGCCGGAATATGAATGAACACTTCTTTGTCATCCTCGCGGACAATTTCCCCGAATGGATACTCTGATCCGGCTGCATCGGCCAATGTATCGTCGGTAGAAGTCGAGACAGTGACGCCTCTCTGCCGACCGCCTTTCTCAAGCACCACAATGACATTCTCCTGAAGGACCTTGTCTTCCCTAAACGCCTTTTTCCTGGAGCCAAACAGATGAATGCGCCGTATTGCAGCGTGTTTCAGCAGGAACTCCCGGAAAGAACGATAGTACGGTCCGTTGCAAAAACTCCTGGGAACGATTGCAACCAGATAGCCGCCTTCTTCAAGTAGAAGCACGGACAAGGCGACGAAAGCCGAATACAGATTAACCGTTTCGATTCCCGCGGCGTGAAGACATACCCGGTGGTGCGACGCACTGGAGATCTTTTTGTATGGCGGATTCATAATGCAGTGCGTGTACCTATCCACCTTTTCAGGCCACAGGCTGTTGAGCGAGGAGACCTTCCGTGACGCTTCGGTAATGAAGTCGTCAGCAAAAACGTGCCATGTTACCGAACCACCGTTTTTCGCTGCTGTTGCTTCGCACAAGTCAAGATTCTTCTCCAGATATAAGCGCAGTACCGGGTCTATTTCATAGGCGTCCACATCAATGCGATAGCCAGCCTTGCCCTTGCAGAGATGTTCAACAAAAGCAGATGTCAGACTGCCGACACCCGCTCCGGGGTCCAACAGCCTGATGTTTTGATTCGATGGGGCGGGAAACAACGAAGCCATGAAAGAGGCAACGGTGGCTGGGGTCATATATTGACCAAAAGCGCTTTTGGTTTCCACCTTGAGCTTGCCGCATGCAATTTTCCTTGAGGCATCCGCCCGAGATAAAAGATTCAATGGTTGTTTCAGTAAACTTTCAGGCATGTTGAGCCCCCGTTTTACGCTTGCTTGGTGTGCTCATTTTCTCGTTCGTCCACACATCGGACCGATTCCTATTAAACCGCCACTGAGGTCCAATCTGGGAACCGAGCAGCTCACCTTCCCGGCCATCTGGTAGAGCTGGCTGCGGCTCATCTTCAGATAAGCGAGAAGCTGCTTGAGGGTCAGCTCTTTCTCTCGTGGTGCCATGTCAGTCGCCGCTTTTCCGGATTCCGTAATAGAATATGATAACAGGAATAACGAATGGCAGGCCGATTCTCAAGCCAGATCTCGGCATCTTCCAGGAAATTCCCGGCCGGACCGCGCCCGCTGAAACTCGCCGTCGCCCTCCGACACATTGCAGTAAACGCCGGCAGGCAAGCCCCGTGGAAGCCTTCGCGAGAAGAAGAACAGCGATTGCCCGAGACTTCCTCCATCTCTCCGGCTAGTAAGCGGAAAGCAACCAGAAATCACAACGAGGAGTGCTCGACCACGGACAGCAACGACCTCTTTGACGGAATCGTGAGAAGTACCAACGAGTTTGCTGACGAGATCTCCGAACAGCGGTTGCAGAAAAGAATACGATAAATCAGATGCGGTCTATATGATGGCGGGTGGCAATGTGGAGAATCTTTCGCCCAAAGAGGAGCGTGGCATAACGGATACCCAGAAAAATGAGTTACCGGGCCTGGAGAGGCCACAGTACGACTCCGATATATGTCACCTTCAAGGGCTACAAAAAAAGACGCCCGTGTGGCAATCGGACGCCGTTGGTGGCCGGGTTCGTCTTCTGCAAATGGTGGAGGCGGGGGGATTCGAACCCCCGTCCCGTGACATTTCCAGTCGAGCATCTACATGCATAGTCGCTTTTTTAAATCTCGCCTCGGCCGTCGCCAAACGACAGGCTACGACCTTGGCCAGTCCGCTGCATCTCGCCCTTGGGTCGCGGACCACCCCGCGGGCCAGCCCGCTGTTCGACGCCCTTCACACGCCCACGGGCACAGCGCGTGAGGACGGGTGGCCTAAATTAGGCCGCCATACTGTACTGGTAGTTGCCAGTTACTGTGGTGCCGGATGATTTACCAGGCCAACCGGCGTCCTGGGCATGCAGCCCGACCTTCTACCTGTCCGGTCGATGCCATTCGCCCCCATCTTCCACTGTCAAAGAGCTCACCTGCATAGTATACTGTACGCTCGGCCGGTCGGAAATGTTTTTCGGCCGATCCGGCCATCATTTACAGGGGTTTTGTGCGAGGGTCGTGGGATGTTGAAGCGTTGGTCGGTTGTATTCTGCGGTCTGTTCGGACTGGCCTGGGCCTGTGTGGCGGGGCTGGATCGGGAGGCGTTGGTCGAGAAGGCGATCGCCGTGCGGCCGCACCCGCGGCAATTGGCCTGGCAGGAACTGGAGTTTACCTGCTTTGTGCACTTCGGGGTCAACACGTTCCGCGGCGTGGAATGGGGCGATGGACACGAGGACCCGGCCATCTTCCAGCCGACGGACCTCGACACGGACCAGTGGTGCCGTGTCGCCAAAGACGCGGGAATGAGGCTGATCCTCTTCACGGCCAAGCATCACGATGGGTTCTGCCTGTGGCCCAGCCGCTACACGCGGCACAGCGTGGCGTCGAGCCCGTGGAAGGATGGCCACGGCGACGTGTTGCGCGACTTGGCGGCCTCGTGCCGCAAGTATGGCCTGAAGCTGGGGGTCTACCTGTCGCCGGCGGACCTGTACCAGATCGAGCACCCGGAGGGGCTGTACGGCAACGGCAGTGCATACCGCCGGCGGACGATCCCCCGGCCGGTGGAGGGTCGGCCATTTGAAGACCCGCGGACCTTCGAGGTGGAGGTGGACGACTACAACGAGTATTTCATGAACCAGCTTTTCGAGCTGCTGACCGAATACGGCCCGATCCACGAGGTGTGGTTCGACGGGGCGCACCCGAAGCGCAAGGGCGGCCAGCAGTACACCTACAACCAGTGGTACGACATGATCCGCGAGCTGGCCCCGCAGGCCGTGATTGCGATCAAGGGGCCGGATGTCCGCTGGTGTGGCAATGAGGCCGGCTGGACGCGCCCGGCCGAGTGGAGCGTCATCCCCATCGGAGCACCGCCCGGCGAGTGGACCTGGCCGGACATGCAGGCGGCCGACCTGGGCAGCCTCGAACGGCTCGCCGAGGTGCTCGGTAAAGGCGGCGTGCTGCACTGGTACCCGGCCGAGACGAACACCTCCATCCGCCACGGGTGGTTCTGGCGGGATGAGCGGCAGCATGTCAAACCCGCCGAGGAAATCCTGGATATCTGGTATCGGTCGGTGGGCGGCAACACCGTGTTTCTCCTGAATGTACCGCCCGACCGCCGGGGTCGGTTCGCCGACCGAGATGTGCAGGTTTTGCAGGAGGTAGGTCGGGTGCTGCGTGAGACCTTCGCCCACAATCTGGCGACGGGGGCGACAGCACACTGCTCGGCCCCCAGCGAACCGGGCCGGGAGCCGGCCCGTATACTGGACGGCGATCCGACGACGTGCTGGATGCCCAAGCGCGAGGCACCGGCGGAGGTGGTCGTGATGCTGCCCGAACCGCGACGGTTCAACCGCATCGTCTTGCAGGAACCGATCGCCGATTTCGGCCAGCGGATCGGCCGGTTTGCGGTGGACGTCGGCGTCGAGGATGGATGGAAAACGGTTGCCGAGAACACGGTCGTCGGCTATAAGCGCATCTGCCGGATCGAGACGGGCACGACCGACCGGGTGCGGATACGCATCCTGGATTGCCGGTCGGTCCCGACGATCAGCGAGTTTGGGTTGTATCTCGAGCCGCTGCGGGAACGGTGAATCGATCCGCGAGGGGAGAGGGTTTGGAAACACAGCCCCGTTTAAAATAACGCATCAAGAACATTGTGTAACGTCGGCGTACACTCAAGGAGGCAAAGGCATGGCCACAGAGAAGGCAAAGCAGGCGCGACAGAAGGTGGTGGAGGTTCTGAACAAGGCCCGCGCGATGGAATTGCAGGCCATCGGGCAGTACATGAATCAGCATTACAACCTGGACGACATGGACTACGGCGAGTTGGCCGCGAACATCAAGCTGATCGCGATCGACGAAATGCGGCACGCGGAGATGTTCGCCGAGCGGATCAAGGAACTCGGCGGCGAGCCGGTGGCCGATCCGGATGGCAAGGTCGAGCGGGGCCAGCCGGTGGAGAAGGTGTTCCCCTTCGACGTGGATCTCGAAGATGGGGCCATTGTCGCCTACAATGGCTTCCTGGGGGTCTGCCGCGAGGCCGGGGACAGCACCAGCGCCAAGATGTTCGAGGAGATCATCGACGACGAGCAGGTGCACCTGAACTACTTCGACAACGTCCGCGAGCACGTTGATCGGCTGGGTCCGGCGTACCTGGCGCGGATCGCGGGGACCTCCTCGGCGACGGGGCTGACCGGTCAGGGCTTCGTGGCGCGACAGGCTGGGGCGTAGGAGGTCGCCACCAAGTCATCGCAGACACCCACGGACGTATCGGCCGCCAGGCCGGGTTACAGCGTTGGAGCATCGGTGGCGTGTGCGGCAGGATCGGAGCCCACCGAGACGGCCGGCTCTTCGATGTGATCCAAAACGCTGCGGGCGATCCGGTGCGCGGCATCGGGTTGGCCTACATTGTGGGCGGCCTGTTTCATGGCCGTCAGGCGGGCCGGGTCCTGCAGCAGCCGATCGACCTTCCACGGGAGGGTTTCCCCGGAGTTGGGCACCACGCCGGCGCCGTGCTCGACCAAGTAGCCGGCGTTGAAGATTTCCTGGCCGGGCACCGGATCCCAGACGACCATCGGCAGGCCACTGGCGAGGCACTCGGCGGTGCTCAGGCCGCCGGGCTTGCCGATGTACAGGTCCGCCGCGGCCATCCATTCATGGATGCGGTCGGTGTAGCCCATGATGCGAATATCGTGGCCGATCGTCCGACGGCCGACGGCCTGGCTCAAGTGGGTCCTGAGCTTTTCGTTACGCCCGCAGACGATGACGAACTGGGCCGGCGTTCGGATAGCCGCCAGAAAACGGAGGATGGCCTCAGGCTTGCCGCCGCCGGCGGTCCCGGCACAGAGCAGGATGACCGGCCGATCCTCCCGCAGGCCCGTGCTCTGCCGCACCCCGGAGCGATCCGGCGGGTTCTCAAAGACCGGATCGATGGGGATGCCCGTGATGGAAATGCGATCGCCGGGCACGCCGGCCGCCTCGAGCTGGATGCGGTTCTCTTCATGCGTCACGAAGTACCGGCAGACCCGCCGCGTGAGCCAACTGGCGTGGACGTAGAAGTCGGTGACGATGATCGAGAGATGGGCGGCGAGGGTCTGCCGCCCCAGCATGCGAGCGATGATGACCGCCGGGGTGAAATGCGTGCACACGCACGCCGTCGGGGCGAAGCCCTGTATCTTGCGAACCAGGGCGCGGGTGTTGAGGCGCTCGAGCAACTCGCGGAGGTGCCGTTGTTGCCAGGGCACATCGGTCTTCTCGAACGCCCACGCCCACAGAGCCGGCGCCGTGCGCACCAGCCAGAGGAACTGCCGCGAGTACAGGTCCCTGAAGGGACGGCTGGCGTATTCCAGGCAGTCGATCCATTCCACGCACGCGACCTGCGGCAACTGGCCGAAGGCCTTGTGCAACGCCTGGGCGGCCCGGTTATGGCCGCTGCCGGCGCCGACCGACAGGATGAGAATACGCGCCTCGCTCATACCATCTCCCGGGGGTCGGGCCGACCGTGGGGCGACCCCATCGGCGGCCAGTATCGCATCCGAAACGCCGAAAAGCAACGGGCCGCTCGATCGCTCACATGCGGTCTCGACCCACGAACGAAATGAGCAGGCCCAGCCCGATCACGGCCGCGACCAGGTAGCCCATGACCCCCAGCGTCTGCAGGTGGAACAGGCCAAAAAACGTGCCCTCTTGGGCGATCAAAAGGCTCGATCCGATCAGCAAAGCTGCGGTGATCAGCGCGAAGCTGATGCGGTTGGAGCTTTTGTCCAGCGTCTTGTTGAGGTTTTCCAGGTGCTCGTGGTGCACGTGCACGCGGAACTGACCTCGGCGGAACTTGCCGATGATGGCCGCGGCGTCGTCGGGCAAACGGGAGGCCAATTGGCCCGCGTCCTGGCTCATCCGCCGCAGGTGCCGCAGCATGTTGCCGGGGCTCATGTCCTGCAAGGTAAATCGCCGCGCGTAGGGCTTCAGATGCTCGATGATCTGGAAGTCCGGGTCGAGCGCACGGGCGAACGATTCAATCGTCATCAGGCTCTTGAGCATGAGCGTGAAGTCCGCCGGCGGCCGTATGCGATGCAGCCGCATGATCTCGAAGCCCCGCCCAATCGCTTCGCGAAAGGGAATATCCCGCAACGGCAGGTGGGAATAGGTATCCAGCAACGTCTCCACGGCCCGGGTCAGGCCGACGAGCGACACGTCATCCGGCAGCATCTCGGCCCGCTCGAGCGCCTGGACGATTTTGCCCACGTCGCCGTCCACAATCGCGATGACGACCGACTGAAGGAGCTGGCGGTCCTGACGGGTCAGTCGGCCGACCTGGCCGAAGTCCAATGGGGCCAACACGTTGTCCGGCATCACCAGGAAATTGGCCGGATGCGGATCGGTGTGGAAAAAGCCGAACTCGAAGACCTGCCGCAGGACGAAGTCGGCCCCCCGTCGCGCCACCAGCGGCGGGTCCAGTCCCGCGCGCTGCAGCGCGGCGATCTCATTGGGCTTGATCCCGTCGATATACTCCATGACCAGAAGGCCCTCGGTGCAATACTCCTCGAACACCTCCGGGACGTGAACCGTTTCATCGTCGGCGAAGTTACGGATGAACCGCTTCTGGTTGCGGCGTTCATTGGCCAGGTCCACCTCCAGCGCGACGGCCCGGCTGAACTCGCGGACCATCCGCTGCGGGTCAAAATTCTCAGGCAACGTAAACCTCGCCTTGACCAGGCCGGCGACGTTCTCCAGGATCTCACACTCGGTGCGGATCGTCTCACCGATGCCCGGTCGACGGATCTTCAGAACGCATTCCCGTCCATCGTGCGTGCGGGCGCGATGAACCTGGGCGATGCTGGCCGCGGCGATCGGCTCTGGATCGAACCAGGCGAACACCTCCTCAGGCGGCCCCCCAAGGTGCTCCTCCAGCGCCGCCCGGATGACCTGAGGCTTCTCGGGCGAAACGTGATCCTGGAGCTTCTCGAGCTGCTCGATGTACTCGACCGGCAGCAGGTCGGGGCGGGTGCTGAGCAATTGCCCCATCTTGATGAAGGTCGGCCCCAGTTCCTCCATGGCCAGCCGCACCCGGGCGGCCGGGCTCTGCGCCAGGACCTCCTGCTCAGCGGCGCGGCGAAGGCGGCGCGTGCCGAACGCCACGCGAAACCGACGGTTTACGACCGCGGCCACCTCTTCAAAGCCGTACTTGACCAGCACGGCCATGATGTGGCGCAAGCGCCGCATCTGCGCCACCGTGCGCCGCAAGCGGTGAAAGGGCTGCAACAAGGTCTACTCCTTGGCGGCCAGGCGATCCAGTTTCTGCTCCAACCGTTGGATGTCCTCGCGGGTGGCCAGGTGCAGCCCCTCCACGGTCTTTCGCACCTGTTCGCTGATGAGCTTTTCCAGGTCCTGACGGGTCTTCTCCGCCGAGTCCATCATCTCCTTGACGAAGCCCGACCGCTTGCCCTTCTCGGCCTGGCCCCGCTTGACGTACTCGTCGAAGATCCGCTCGGCCTTTTCCTGGGTCATCGACAGGGCTCCCAGGCCCGCCAGAAACATTTTGTCGAGTGTCTCAAACATAGAATCTCCCTTTCGTGAAATGGTCCAGCCTGCATCGTGTATCGGCCCGGCGCCGGCGGCGGATTAGCCCTTTTCGGCCGTCCGGACCCACTCGGCCACGTTCTTGGCCAATATTTCGATATCCCGCGTGCCCAGAATGTGTTCGCGGATGGCCGGCGGAATCTTGAGCTTGGTCATGGCCTCGGCCGCCCGCTGCCAGAGCCGCTCGGTCTGCTTGGGCGATTGAGCCAGAAAAAGCTCGGTGACCAGCTCCTGCAGGCGCCCCAGCAGAATCGTGTCACGCTGGCTGTAGTAGTCCCGAATGACCTGTTTCTGATAGGCCGTGTATTCGCGTTTCCCCATACATGCCCCCAACGCGTCGCGGCCGGCGCCTACCGCAGCGGCAAGACCGACAGCGTGTGCGGCGCATCGTATTCGTTGCCCTGCCCCGGCAGGTCGATATTGGCGACGTAAATCCAATTGCCCCGCAGGCACACCTCGCTGGGCCGATCCAGCAGGCCCCCCAAGCCGCCGGAGTTGTTCTCGTTCTTCCACAACGTGGTCACCCGGCCGGTCCGCGGGTCGACCTTGTGGACGGCGTTGCCCACGTAGTCGGCGATGTAGACGGCCCCGGTGCGCGGATGCACCTTCAACCCGTCGGTGCTTTCCATGCCCTGACCGCGGGCGACCACCTCATGGGAGACGACGTTACCATCCGGCCCGAACCTGAAGCGCAGCAGCGACGCCTCGCCGAAATTGCATACGTACATGTTGCCCTGCTCGTCAAACCCCAGGCCGTTGGCCCCGACGCGCCAGTCGGGGTTGTCGGTATGGAACTTGACGACCAAGTGCTCGGCGGCGGCCCGGGTCAGGTCGATCGGCTCGCCCTGGAACTCGCTGAAGCGGAATCGGTACACGCCGCTGGGCATGGGGTCGGCACTCAAATCCAGCGAGGTCTCGGTGACGTAGACGCTGTCGCCGTGGCAGGCGACGGCGTTGGCCTGGATGAAGCCGGTCACCAGGACCTCGATACCCTCGGGCCGGCCCTGGTTCATTCGTATCCGCAGCAGCCGCGATTTGTGGTCATGGAAACCCCACATGCTCTGGTTGTCTGCTACGTATAAATGCCCATCCGGCCCGAAATCGAGCCCCAAGGGGCCGGCCTTGCCCGTCTCCGGATGGCCGGGCAACTCGCCCACGTCGACAAGCTGGCCATCGGGCGACAGCCGGACGATTCGGGGCGCGTAACTGGGATCGTTGAAGTTAGGACAGGACAAGTAAATGAACCCATCCGCGCCCAAAACCATGCCGTCTGGCGTGTTGCACGCATCGGGCAGCAGCACGGCGATCCGCGGCTCGATGCCCGGACCACACCCCCCCGCCCCGATCACCATTATCGCCGCCAAGAGCCACCCTATCGTATTGCTCTTCATGATCCCATCCTTTCACGGTGTTGCCGTCTCACCCCGGGCCGGAGCACATCGTTGCTCGGCCTTGCCTCATTTTATGGGCAAGAAGGTTACCTGGAAACCGCCTTCTTGCGTGATTTGGCCGGACGACGACCTGCGGAGCCCTCCACGCCGTCCACCGCACCTGGCCGGGGAAAGCGCCGGTATGCCGCGAAACCCCGCGATCAACTGAAGTTGTAGTGCTTTCGCACCGGCTCGGTGACCTTCCAGATGCACTTGAGCCCAACGGGAAAGACCACCAGGTCGCCCGGCCCGAACGTGACGCTCTCGGCGCCGGCGGGCCGATCCGTGACCGTAACCTTGCCCCCCAGGATCAGGCACGTCTCGGTTTGCGTGTAGTCCCAGGGGAATTCGCTGACATCGCAGCTCCACGTGCCCCACGTCTTGCACTGGCGGGCTTCCTCATCGCTGGGCTTGCGAACCTGCACATCCTTGACTGTCGGCATGATAACCTCCCATAGTCCTTCCAGGCTTCCTCATCGTCCCTAATTGTAATCGTCACGGCCCGTCAATCAACCGCCAGCCGGGTCATATTCGCGTGCACCCCTGGACCGGGTAATTGTCCCGTGCAATCACATGGCCTCACGATACAATAACCCCCGAACGTGTATCCTATTGACGCTTGGACGGATCACCCACCCGCGCGTCATTCCCGCGAAAGCGGGAATCCACGCTTGGCGGATGGAGCGTGCAGCCCGATCAAGTCCGGGATGACAGCGTTGCAGGAATCGCGGTTGATCCACGGTTAGAGCGGGGCATTGTCGGAGGCATGGACGCATGAGTGAAGAGATCGTCGGCATTATCGGCGGTACGGGGTTGGGGGACGTGCTGGGAACGCAGATCGAGGACGCCCGCCAGCGGCGGGTGCGGACGCCGTTCGGGCGGTGCAGCGGCCCGATCCTCGTGGGTCACCTGGGCCCGCGGAAGGTGGCGTTTGTCAACCGTCACGGGGAGGGACACGTCCTCTCACCCAGTCACGTGCCTTACGCGGCCAACCTCTTTGCCCTCAAGAGCCTGGGCGTCACCACGGTGCTGGCCACCGGGGCGGTCGGCTCGCTGCGCAAACAGATCGAGCCGCGGCACCTCGTGCTGGTCGACCAGTTTATCGACAAGACCTATCGCCGGCAAAATACGTTCTTTGAGAAGGGTCCGGCCGTCCACTGCGAGTTCGACGCCCCCTGCTGCGGCCGGCTCCGGAAGATTCTGCGCCGGGTCGCGGCCAAGACCAAGGGCATGACGCATGAGGACGGGACGTACGTGTGCATGGAGGGACCGCAGTTTTCGACGCGGGCCGAGTCCCTCATGCACCAGGACTGGGGCGGCGACCTGATCGGGATGACCGCCCTGCCCGAGGCCAAACTCGCCCGCGAGGCCCAGATGTGCTACGCGGTGATCGCCCTGGTCAGCGACTACGACGCCTGGAAGCCGCACCCGCGCGGCAAGGGGCGGCACGACCTGCTGCGCGAGATTATCGCCAACCTGGATGCGGCGACGCTCAACGCCATCGAACTGATCGAGGCCGTGCTGCGGCTTGACGGGCCGCTGGCCAACGATGAGTGCGCGTGCCGCCGAAGCCTGGACCTGGCCGTCTGGACGCGGCAGGAGTACATCAAGAACGACCAGATGGAACGCCTGGCCGTGCTGTTTAAGTAGGCCCACAGCCAGGAGTGAAGCTCATGCCGGCACGGACGACGAGGGAACTGTTCGACATGGACCCATCGTCGCAGCCGCCCGCGCACGTGATCCGCGTGGCCTTGGCGACGGGGGCCGACCAGTGTTTTGACTACGCCGTGCCGGAAGCGCTGTGGCCGGTTGAGCCGGGTTGCCGCGTGGCCGTGCCGTTCGGCAAAGGCGATCGAACGGTGCAGGGTTTCTGCGTAGAGGTGCTCGACGACGCCGCGACCGATCAGCGGGCCCACTTCCGCCTGAAGGCGGTTAAACGCGTGCTCGACGCCGAGCCGTTGCTGGATGCCGCGCTGCTGGACCTGGCACGCTGGATCAGTGACTACTACGTCTGTCCGCTGGGCCAGACGCTCGAGGCGATGGTGCCCGCCGCCGTCAAGAAGGACATCGGCGTCAAGACCGATAAGCGCTTCTACCTGGCCGGCGACGCCGAGCCCGATCCGCCCCTGCGGAGCCACAAGCAGCGCCGAATCCTTGAGATTCTGCGCGAACACGGCGCCACCGACGCCGATCATACCATGCCCGCCGCCGACCTGCTGGCCCTGGCCGAGTGCGGCTCGGTCCCCCTGATGAACCTTCGACGCGCCGGCCTGGTGAAGATGACGCGGCACGAGGTCTACCGCGCCTTGCCCGCCGTCCCCGCCGGCCTGTATCGGGATGAGGCGGAGGTAACCCTCAACGCCGATCAAGAGCGATGTCTGGCCGCCATCGAAACCGAACTGGTCGCCGGGCGATTCGGCGTCTCCCTGCTGCACGGGGTGACCGACAGCGGCAAGACGGAGGTGTACATCCGTGCCGTCGAAAAGACCCTGGCTCAAGGCACGCAGGCCATCGTGCTGCTGCCGGAGATCGCCCTGACCGCGCAAACGGTCAACCGCTTCGGCCGCCGGTTTGGCCGGATCGCTGTGATGCACAGCCGCCTGACCGCCGCCCAGCGCAACGCCCAATGGCGTACGATCCGCGCCGGCCAGGCCGACGTGGTCATCGGCGCCCGCTCGGCCGTGTTCGCGCCGGTCCGACGGTTGGGCCTGATCGTCGTGGACGAGGAGCACGAACCCGGCTACAAGCAGGACAGCGTGCCGCGGTACCACGCCCGCGACGTGGCGATCAAGCGGGCGCAGGCGGCCGGGGCGCACTGCCTGCTCGGTTCGGCGACGCCCTCGCTCGAGAGCCTTTACAACAGCCGCCACCGCGAGCACTTTCAGTTGCTGCAACTGCCCCGCCGCGTGCTGGATCGTCCGATGCCGGCGATGCACCTGGTGGACATGACTGCCGAAGCGCACTCGCCCGCCCGCCCCCGGCTGCTCAGCGACGCCCTGGAAGAGGCCCTGCGCGAGACGCTGGACCGCGGCGAACAGGCGATCCTTCTGCTCAATCGTCGCGGCTACAGCAGCTTCATTTTCTGCCCGCGGTGCCATTACTGCCTGCAGTGCCGCCAGTGCGACGTAACCCTGACGTTTCACAAGCGCCCGGACCGTCCCGCGCCCCAGGACCCGCAGGGTCGGCCCTTTGCAGGGGGTGTGGCCGTATGTCACTACTGCCTGAGCAAGACCCTGGTGCCCACCACGTGCCCGCTGTGCGGCGGCGGCATGATTATGCTGGGCCTGGGTTCGCAACGCCTCGCCGAGGAGGTCGGCCGCAGGCTGCCCCAGGCCCGCGTGCTGCGGATCGACAGCGACGCGATGGAGACCGGCGGGCCCGATCGCTATTATGAGGTCCTCGAAGACTTCGCCGCCGGGCGCGTGGATGTGCTGGCCGGCACGCAGATTCTCGCCAAGGGCCTGCACTTCCCCAACGTCACGCTGGTGGGCATCATCAGCGCGGACACGGCCCTGATGATCCCCGACTTTCGCGCCAACGAGCGCACGTTTCAGCTCATCAGCCAGGTCGCCGGCCGTTCGGGCCGCGCCGAGAAACCCGGCCGGGTCATCGTGCAGACGTTCTTGCCCGACCAGCCGGCGATCCGGTTCGCGATACAGCACGACTTCGAAGGGTTCGTTGAGGCCGAACTCGCCCACCGCCGTCAATGCCGCCTGCCCCCCTATTGGCGGCTGGCCTTGGTGCATCTGCGGGATGCGAAGTTCGACCGGCTTGAAGCGGCCTGCAAGGAGATGGCCCGCCGCATCGACGAGATCATCGCCGCCCGCCGTCTCGACGTCCGTGTCCGCGGGCCGATGCCGGCGACCATCAGCCGCATGCACGGCCGCCACCGCATGCAGATCGTCTTGCAGGCCCCAAATCCGCACGTTATGGGACGCCTGCTGGCCGACCTGCGGGCCTACGCCCCCCTGCGACCGGCCGTCCAGGTCCTGTACGACGTGGATGCCGTCCATCTCCTGTAAAAGCCCCCTCGTCCACCGTTGACAGCCCGCCCGGTGCGATGCTATCGGACCAAGCCTCGGCAAGACCTGTTACCCCCCGGATCCGGGCACGGATCACCGGTGCGGGGGATTGACTGGACTGCCCCATCGGGTACAATGGTATGTGTTGGAGGGTTGTGATCGGATGGGTGAACCTTTGCCTCAAAGCCAAGTCCACATTTTCGCCATCCTGGAAGGCCCCGGCGGATCAATCCGCGGGACGGTGTCGCTGCTCGCCGACCGCGGCCTCGAGGCTCGGTGCTGCCAGACACTTTACCAGGCGTTGGGCGAGCTGATCGAACTCGACGGCCCGGCCCCCGCGGTTCTTTTCGGACACGTGCAGACCCTGGCCCGTCATCAACGGCTTTTCCTGCGTGAAATCCGCAGCAAGCAGACGGTGGTGTGCTGCTGCCTCGTGCCCGACAAGCTCGACGAGACGCTTCTGGCCGAGCTGGTCGAAGCGGTGCGGGAAGAGGTGCCCCTCGCGGCCTCGGCGCGCCAACTGGCCGACTGCGTCGTTCGGACCGCCGAGGAGTTGCATCACCGCGTCGCCACGCCGTCACCCCGGCCCGGTCCAAGAGGTAACGGCCCCGTGCGTCCCGGTGAGTTGCTCACGAACGAAGAGGCCAACGCATTGATTGGAGGGATCAAGCCGTGAGTTCCCTGCCCGCAGAGAGTATTCGCGAGCCACGGGTGCTGGTCGTCGGCCAGGCCGAAGGCGCGGTGGAGTCCACCGTGAACAACGGCGCTTCCATCCGTTCATGCCGGCATATGCTCGAGGCCATCAGCTTGGCCGGCCATGAGCGATTCGACGCGATTTTCGTGGTACTCAACGGGCTCGATGCACACCTGGAATCGGCATTGATGACGCTGCGCCGCGCCGGTCGGGGCGCCCGCCTCGTGCTGCTGGCGACGATGGCCGAGGAGGTTCGCGCCCGCGGGCTGGTGCGGTCCGTGCGCGAACCACGGAACGTCGCCGACGACTACCTGCTGTGCCCGGTGAGCACGCAGGAGTTGCTTGGTACAATCGCCCCCTCAGAAGCCCCCGCCGTACCGGCACAAACCGCCGACGCGGCCCGTCTGAGCGAGCTGGAGCGGCTGGCCACAGAGGACGACCTGACCGGCCTGAAGAACCGCCGCTACTTGGGCGAGTTCCTGCGACAGATTCTACAACACGCGACCCGGGAGGGGTTTCAGGTTACGCTGCTGTTGTTCGACATCGACGATTTCAAACGCTACAACGACGCCTTCGGCCACACCGTGGGCGACAGGGTTCTGCGCGAGGCGGCGCTGTTGATCCGGCGATGCTGTCGCGAGCACGACGTGGTGGCCCGCATCGGAGGTGATGAGTTCGCGGTGGTGTTCTGGGATCGACCTGATCTGCCCGCCAATCCGCACGAACCGGAGCGGCGCACCGCCGCCGAACACCCTCGCCAGGCCTATTTCATGGCTGAGCGGTTCCGCCGACAGATCAGCGATTCGAACCTCTCCTCACTCGGGGCAGGCGGGCAAGGCACGCTGACGATCAGCGGCGGCCTGGCGGCGTTCCCCCAGGATGCACAAGACGCCGAGGCCCTATTCGAACGGGCGGACCAAGCCCTGCTCGAGGCCAAGCGACAAGGCAAGAACCGCATCGTCCTGGTCGGGCGCGAAAGCAATCCGTAGGCCGCGGCACGTCGACACCTTGGCCCCTTGCCGACCGCAGGACGTCGACCCTACGCCCTCAGATGCATCTGCTCGAGCCGGGCGATCCGTTCCTCGATCGGCGGATGCGTCATGAACAGCTTGGCCATGCGCCCCCCGGTCAACGGCGCAACGATGAACATGTTGCTCTGGGCGTCAGGCACGCGAAGCGGGATGCGCCGGTTGGCGGCATCGAGCTTGCGAAGCGCCATGGCCAGACCTCGCCCGCCGCCGGCGGTTTCCGCGCCAAATCGGTCGGCCTCGTACTCCCGCGAGCGACTGATCGCCATCTGAATCAGGGCCGCCGCGATCGGCGCGAGGATCAGTAGCAGCAGCGCAACCAGGCCGTTACGCCGATCCCGCCCACCACCGAACCAGAGAAACATATAGCTGAGCCAACTGATGGCCCCGGCCATGATGGCCGCGACGGTGCTGATCAGGACGTCGCGATGCTTGATATGCGCCAGTTCGTGGGCGATAACACCGGCCAGCTCATCCGGCCCGAGCATTCGACGCAAGCCGGCGGTGACGCAGACGGCGCTGTGGCGCGGGCTTCGACCCGTGGCGAAGGCGTTGGGCGCATCGGCCGGCGAGATGCACACCTTCGGCATGGGCAGATTCGCCCGCTCGGCCAAGGTCCGTACCGCATCCCACAACACCGGGTCGTCCTCCCGGCTGATCGGCCGGGCGCGGACCGTCGCCAGGGCGATCTTGTCGCTGAAAAAGAACGCAATCAGGTTCATCGCGCCGCCGATGACCAGCGCCGGCACGAGCGCCCGTGGCCCGCCCAGCAGATACCCGATCGCCAAGCACAGCCCCATCAGGGCCCCCATCAGGATCGTCGTCTTCAGATTGTTCCAGAATCCCCACATCATCGTTCTCCCTGGAATCCATCCTCACCCCACATACGGCAACCGTTCCTCCGGCATGTCTGCCCTCTTGATACGTTCCAAGCGGCCGCGCGGTTCGATCTGCAGCCAAACCCGACCCGGCAGGCCCCAGAACCGATGCGGATCACGTCGGCTCCGCCGCATTCAGCCGCTCGACGGCGGTCCGCCCCACCAGCCGGTAGCGAATGCCCCGCCAGGTAATTGTCCGCCCCACCGCCGAGGCGAGGATACACGCCAGCAGGACCCACGTCCACAGGCTCGCGCCGAGAATGTCGGCCCAGCGGGCCGCGGTCATCCGCGCTGCATCCTCCGGGAGAATCCGCGTAATCATCCGCTGGCGCAGAATCGCCCGCACAAACTGGGTCAGGAAGAACACCGCCGGCACGGCGAAGTACCACGCCGCCTGCGGCGCCGAACGCCACGCCTGCACCACCGCCACCGCGAGCGTCCCCCACGATCCCAGCACCGCGTACAGGGCGCTGACCAAGGCGAACCACCACGATCCCGGCAGGGTCACCCGCGTGATGACGAACTGCCGCCGTCCGAACTCGAACAGTTTGGTCCAGGTGGTCGCCTCATAGGAGGCCACCAGGCACGCCGGCACGAAGGCCACCTTTCGGCGGGCCTTCTTGACCGCATAGGTCAGGCACAGGTCATCGCTGACGGCTTGCGACCAGATCTCGGCCAGGCCGGTTTTCCGGAACATGTCCATGCGAATCGCCATGGAGCCTCCCCACGCCAGATTGAACGGCGTGTTGCCCAGCAGGCCGGCGACCTTGGCATTGATCGCCGACAGCGCCAATGAGGCCGGGTTGTTGCGCCGGGGAACGAACCAGCGGTAGCCCGTGGCTGCGCCGAACGGCTCCCGCCGCACGGGACTCACCAGATGCGCCAGCCACGAGGGCTTGAGACAAGCGTCCGAATCGGCAAAGGCCAGAACTTCGACGTCCTCGGCCGCCTCACGGCAAGAACACAGCAGGTTGTGAATCTTCTGGCTGCACCCCTCGGCGCCTCCGGCCACCAGAATGCGAACCGTCCGCGCCGAACACGCCGAGGCATGCGCCCGACACAACGCCTCCAGGCGGCCATGCGCGGGGTCGGCGGTATCCTGCACCACGAAGTGCAGGTCCCACGCGGGGTAATCCTGCCGCAAGATGGAGGAGATATTCACGTCGAAGGCCTGGTCGATCCCCTTGCACGGCACGGTCAGCAGCACGCGGGGACGATAGCCCGACCCGATTCGGCGGGCCTTGTGCACGACGTATCGGTAGTTGCGGATCGCGTGCCACAGCAGCAGGAACTGTGAAAGCACCGCCAGCACCGCGATGGGTCCGTAGATGCGTGCGAACATCGCCCCCGTCCCCGTCTCCATCACGCAATCGACGCCAGCGGCACCAGTTGCCCGGTCAGATCGTCCAGCGCGTACCTCCGGTCCAGATCCACCGGCAGGAGCATCCCGTGCGTGTGTTCCGAAGCCAGAATCAGCATGTTCGGCTCCACACGGGCCCAGCCGGACTCCTGCGGCTGGTGCCCGACCACGAACACCTCCACCTCCAACCGTCGGGCCAGCGTTTCAAGCGTCTGGCGGCTCTGGCGCCGTCCCCACGTCAGCAGATACGCCGAGCCGGGCCGCACGCAGTCGTCCACGGTCAAAGGGCGCTCGAAGATGCCCGTGTCAAAGTGATCCAGCGTCCGGCAGGCCGGCAACGAATGCGAAAACCAGATGCCGTTCGGACACCGCACGGCCAGCGCCTGCGACAACAGAACCTCGCGCAGGGCGTCGCGGACTTCGTCATAGTCCTCATCGAATCGTCGTCGCAAGGCCTCCTTCATCGCCCGGTTCATCTCCTTGCCGGCTTTCATCACGTCCGAGTCCGTGATGATCGCCGTATCGTGGTTGCCCATCACCAGGTGCACGCGGTCGGGGAACTCGAGCTGGTACTCCAAGACCTTCGTGAACAGCTCGAACGACAGGCATCCGCCTCGGCCATCCTCCGGCCCGCCGTGCAGGATCTCATGCAGCACCACGTGGCGGTCCGGCCGCCGGACCAGATCGGCGTACGCGACGATCCGTTCGAAGTTCCGACGATGTCCGTGCAAATCCCCCGTGAGAATCACCTGCCCTTCGGCGGGCAGATGGACCACGTTGCCCCGGCGATAGCGCGCGGTCCGGTTTGCCTCCCTGGCTCTTCTACACAGGTCGATCATGGCTGTGGGCCTGCGTTGGCGAACTTGTTGCCGAAAATCCGACGGATAGCCACGTCCATGCGCGAGATGATCTCGCCCATGTTGGCCGGGCGGTTGGCGGGGTCCTCCTGGACGCAGTCCATCACGATCTGCGAGACATCCTGGGGAATCTGGCGATAGACCTCGTGCGGCGCCTTGAACCCGGCCTGCTTCTTCTGCATAGCCGCAAAACCCAGATCGGTCTTCTTCGGGATCAGCGTCGGCACGTTCTTTCCGGTCAGGGCCCAGTACATCGTGGCCCCCAGGTTGAACATGTCCGTGCGATGGCTGATATGCTTGCGGAGCACCTGTTCCGGCGCGATGTAGTCCGGCGTGCCCTGGATCCGCCGTTTGATCGTCCCCAGCCGACAGCTCTGGCCCAGGTCGATGATCTTGATCATCCCCTCTTTGCTGATGAGGATGTTGTTCGGCTTGATGTCGCAATGCACCAAACCCTTCTCGTGCATGGCGTTCAGGCCCGTGGCCACCATCCGGAAGACCAGCAGGATGTCGCCCAGGCTCAGCGAGGGGCCGTCCTCCAGGCTCTGACCGGGGAAGTACTCCATCGACAGCAGCAGCTCCGTGGTCCGTAACAACCGTCGCCGCTTGATCAGCTTGTAGCACTTGCGCAGGTAGGGATGGTCCAACTGCCGGGCCACGCGGTACTCGGTCTCCATCTGCTCGAAGATCCGCTGATCCTCCGGAGCCTCCATCACGGCCTGCTTGAGCGCCACCGTCCGTCCGGTCTGCTCATCCCGGGCCAGATAGATTCTGCTCCGGGCACCCGTGCCGATGTGCCTGATAATCGTGAAATCTTCAATATCCGGTGTCTGTCTGGCCATATGTATTGCTTTTCGACGATCCGCCCCCGGCGGTTTATCGCAAAGCCCCCGCGACCCACCATGGCCGCGCAGGCGAATCATGAGATTCTACGGTACGGGCCGCGGGCTGTCCAGAACCGGAGGGCCTTTTTGCGCCGGGCGGCAAAAATGCCTTCAGTGCTTGACAGGTGTGCCGAAATAAGGATAATTCTGTGTTTTGCTGGAGGGCGGCCTGATGGGCCCTCCGATAAGAGACGTGGCGGTCGATCTGATACGGCGGCCTCGGCCCGGTGGCCGAGCCGACCCGCCGGGCGACCGACCTGAGTGTCCCCGATAGCTCAATCGGTAGAG